>Ga0222718_10002964_pt1 | contig 14805 bp, 16 predicted proteins | sample C33_27DmetaG_FD_165045 | JGI IMG/M metagenome (GOLD analysis project Ga0222718, IMG submission 165045) | Estuarine water microbial communities from San Francisco Bay, California, United States - C33_27D | ecosystem: Environmental > Aquatic > Marine > Unclassified | place: USA: California... | reverse complement strand
CCCGATCCACCGCCGAATCCACTTGGTGGACGACCGCCCCACAAAAATCGGGACTGCTTCGAAGGCATCCTGTTTGTACTTATTACTGGATGCCGTTGGAAAGATTTACCAAGCCACTTTCCCTCCGAGAGTGTCTGCCACGCCCGTTTTAAGCTGTGGGTTGAGCAGGGCGTCTTCCTGCAAGCTTGGGAACGGCTGCTCGAACTCAAAGCTCTCTACGTTCTTGCGAACGCAGCTACGACCATTTCACTCTTTGCGTTTCTCTGCGGCTTGGCGACTTTGCGTCATAATTCTTTGATCCGTGACAATCCGTTTTATCCGTTTCATCCGTGTTCTATTTCGTAGCCTTTGTGCGTGATTGCGATGGCCAGCCGAATATGATTCGCACCTGTCCCGACTGCTTGCGCAGTTCGGGCTATGATCACTCTTGATTGGTCTTGCCAAACTCTTCGTACCAGAGTTAGCGTTTATCGATTTTGGATTTTGGATTGCCGATTTTGGAAGCCGTGAATCCAAAATCCTCGATCTTTAGCAATTTGAACGTCATCACAACTCAACGACGAGCACAGATTTCGTAGGGCCGGTTCCACCGGCCAAGGATGACAGGACTCCGTTTCGTCTCATGGTTTGTTTACCAATGACGACCTCTGAAACGTGAAAAAGGAGGCGAATTCGCGTGGCGTGGAAAATGCGCACCGACATGGGGGCATTTTTCACGCCAGATGCGTTTTGACACAAACCGAACGAGGTCAACAAGTTGCTCAAGATTTGGAAGATTCGGAATCAAGATTTGGGAAGATTTGATTTCAAGATTCGGAAAAGGCACACCCCCAAATCATCGAATCTTCAAATCTTGAATCGGCGGTTCAGCGTTTGGATTTGAGAATCAACTTTGAGACATTCACATAAACAGGGAGGTTGAAATGTTGCCGAAAACACGTTGGGACGGATCCATTCACGGAGAGCCCGACCCCAATCAACATGCCAATTTGATTCCACTGGCCGATTGGGGACCGAGACCAGTGGACTGGTTATGGAGGCCGTTTCTTCCCCGCCGTAAGGTGACCTTATTAGTGGGTGAGCCCGAAATGGGTAAAACCTTCTTCGCGCTCGATCTGGCGGCTCGGCTATCGCGCGGAGATGTCCTCCCTCCCGACTCTCCTCTCGGTGGTCCCGCCGATACGCTCATCCTGACCGGCGACGATGATTTAGACGATACGATTTATACACGGCTCACGGGACTCGATGCTGATCTCGGGCGAATTTATGTCTTAACCAATTCGGGGCCTCGCGGAATGGCAGAAGGTGCGCGTCAGATTTCGCTGGGGCGATGTGTCGAAGCATTGTCGCGGGCGGCTAAGCAAATGCCCAAGTGTCGGCTCATTGTGATCGATCCGATTACCGCGTTTATCGCCGGGATGTCGGCAAGCAGTCACGAACAGGTGCGCAATTTATTGCAGCGGCTGACGATGTTGGCGAAAGTGAATGACGCAGCGGTGTTGATCGTCACACATAACCGTAAGGAAGGAGGGCGAAGTGCATTGCATCGGACGATCGGGTCGCTGGCATTCACATTGGCTTCGCGGGTGGTCTTAACGCTGGTTCCCGATCCGGAGGAGTTAGGGCGTCGCCTGTTACTGCCGGCCAAAATGAATCTGTTGCCCAGGTCGGAATGTCTGGGGCGGGCATTTACATTGCGGGAGTCAGGGTTGGACTGGGATCCCGAGCCGGTCACGATCCGACCGGATGAATTGCAGGATTTGGTCGCTCGCGGGACGGCAACATCGGAACGAGTGCTCGAGGTGAGCGAGGGATTGTGTGAGTTTCTTATGGAAGGCTCAAAACCTTCTCAGGAGGTGCTGTCATGGGCAGAGCGAGAGAGAGTTCCGCGCTGGCTTTTGTATGAGGCGAAGACCTATGCGGGCATTGCCTCGACACGGGAGCCCGGAAAGAAAGGTTGGTATTGGGTTTGGAACCAAGAGGAATCGTGCTGATCCAAGCGAAAAATGGCCAGTTGCATTGCATATTTAGTGTCGATTGCTACATTGGTGGCTTGATGGTCTTCCCGAGGGAAGGTTTGCGTGGGGCGAATTGTATTCGTTTCACGTCTCAGACGAGATTAGGTAACGTCACATAAGTAGTGTGGCATTAATGGTTTAGGATTGACGATGACGATTACGAAACAGCAAAAAGTCCAGGCAATTTCTGACTATCAACGAGGCGAATCGGATACCGGTTCTCCCGAAGTTCAGATCGCCATTCTGACCAAGCGGATCGGTCAATTGACCACGCATTTGAAGCAAAATGCCAAAGATCATGCCGGTCGTCGTGGACTACTACAGATGGTGTCTCGTCGCCGCAAATTGCTGGATTATCTGAAAAGCAAAGATCTGGAAAAGTATCAGGAAATCCTCGAACGCTTGTCGATCCGGAAGTAGTCATCCCCGTGGGGAGCTTCCTTCGACGCAACAGTGTCGGAGTCGGAAGTAAGAACGAATCAGGAATTATAAGTGAAGGTATCAGTCGAACGGGAGATTGCAGGACGGACATTAAAACTGACAACTGGCGAAATTGCGAAACAGGCATCCGCCGCCGTCCTTGTCCAATATGGTGAAACAGTCGTTTTTGTGGCGACTCAAGGGGGACCGGGACGACCGGGACTCGATTTCTTTCCGCTAACGTGTGACTATCGAGAGCGATTTGCAGCCGGTGGAAAATTCCCCGGCGGTTTTTTGAAGCGTGAAGGTCGACCAACGACCCGCGAAATTCTGACCAGTCGCTTGACCGACCGGCCAATTCGCCCCTTGTTCCCCAAAGGTTACAAGGATGAAGTCCAAATCATGTCCAATGTTTTGGCCTATGATGGCCTCAACGACCCGGACGTGCTTTCCATCAACGGAGCTTCGACAGCACTGTCGATTTCTGACCTGCCTTTCGACGGCCCGATTGCCGCTGTTCGCGTGGGAATGGTCGATGGAGAATTGACACTCTTCCCCACCGTGGAAGAAACTTCGGAAAGTCCACTCGACTTGATCGTTGCCGGAAGCAGCGAATCGGTTCTCATGATCGAAGGGTTCGCTGAACAGCTTCCCGAAGATGAAATGGCCGATGCGATCATGTTCGCTCACAAGAACATTGTCGAATTGTGTGCTTTGCAAATGGAGCTGGCTGAAAAAGTCGGCGTCGAGAAAACGCCTTTCGAAGCACCCGGAGAATGCCCGTTCCTCACGGAATTGACCGCAAAATCGAAGGATGCTCTGAAAGACGCCAAAGTTGCCGGCATGAAGCAGGACCGAGCCGGTGCCGTGAAGGAACTGAAGACTTCACTCAAAGAACAATACTTTCCCGAAGGTGCCGAAGAGACCGAACAGGGCTGGACAATGTCTCAGTTCAAAGCGGCTTTTCATGACCTCGAAGCGATTGTGTTCAAAGAACTGATTTTCGAAGGCAAACGTCTGGACGGACGAGCCCCGACTGACATGCGTAAGATCACTTGCGATGTTGATCTGTTGCCCCGAGTTCACGGCTCTGCCTTGTTCACTCGTGGTGAAACACAATCGTTGGCCACATTGGTCCTCGGAACTTCTCGCGACCAACAACGAGTCGATGGCTTGCTGGAAGAATACACCAAGCGATTCATGCTCGACTATAACTTCCCTTCCTTCTCGGTCGGTGAAGTGCGTCCCATTCGTGGACCTGGTCGACGTGAGATTGGTCACGGCATGTTGGCCGAACGATCCGTCCAATCGGTGTTGCCACCGACTGACAAATTCCCTTACACAATCCGCTTGATCTCCGACATTATGGAATCGAACGGGTCTTCCTCAATGGCGTCCGTTTGCTCTGCGACTCTCGCATTGATGGATGCCGGAGTTCCCATTTCGCAACCCGTCGCAGGGATTTCGATTGGTGTTGTCAAAGAGAGCGACGAAAAGTATGTCCTCCTCACCGACATCATGGGTGACGAAGATCACTTCGGCGACATGGACTTCAAAATTGCGGGAACAGGAAAAGGTGTCACCGGAATTCAGCTCGACCTGAAAATTGATGGCATCAACGAAGACATTATTCGCGCAACTCTGGAACAAGCCAAAGAGGCCCGGAAAGAGTTATTGCGAAACATGCTCAGCGTGATTGCTCGGCCTCGCAAAGAAATTTCAATGAACGCACCGCGATTGTTGAAAACAAAAATCGATCCCGAAAAGATCGGCTTGCTGATTGGTCCTGGCGGAAAAACCATCCGTGCCATTCAGGAAGAAACCGGTGCTAATCTCGACGTTGAAGAAGACGGCACAGTGCTCGTCTCGTCAACCGATTCGGCTGCCGCAGAAGCCGCTTTGGCTCGCGTGGAAGCACTGACCGAAGAGATCAAAGTCGGCCGTGTCTACAAAGGCAAAGTTTCTGCGATCAAAGATTTCGGTGCCTTTGTTGAAATCGCACCAGGTAAAGATGGACTGTGTCACATCTCTGAACTCTCCGACGGGTTCGTCAAGAATGTGACCGATATCTGCAAAGTCGGCGATTACCTCGAAGTGAAAGTGATTGCCGTCGACGATCAGAATCGTGTGAAGCTGTCCCGCAAAGTGCTGCTCGAAGGGAGCGGCGACGAAGATGGGGATGGTGGCGAGGAAGAGTAATCTGATCCTTTCGATCAAAGTTAAGCGAATTTCTATCCCCCCTCATACTGAGGGGGGATTTTCTTTGCACCTGTGACTTTTTGGGATACCGGCCACTCATGTCGGACATCACCTCAAAATCTGATTCCGAAGCTGAGCGCTGGCGCAAACAATACGCCGAGATCGCAGAGCTTGCGGGTGCTCTTGCTCACGAGATCCGGAATCCACTTTCGACGATCAGCATGAACCTCAAGCTGGTTGCCGAAGATCTCCCCGATGATGAGACGGCGAACAGCAGGCGACTGCACACCAAACTGGACACGATCCAGACGGAATGCAATCATCTGGAAAACATTCTGGAAGCTTATCTGCAGTTTGTTCGAGTCGGTGAAATTGAGTTAGAACCCACCGATCTCAACGAAGTCGTAAAACAGTTCCTCGACTTCTTCAAACCACGGGCAAACTCCGCCAGCGTCGAAATCAGTTTCCACCCAGCCGCCGATCTCCCCGAGATCCCCATCGATTCGGTCCTCATGAAACAGGTTTTGCAAAACCTGGCTCGAAACTCTCTCGACGCCATGCCCGAAGGTGGCGTGATTGAACTACAAACATCACTGAAGAACAACACTGTCGTTCTGGAGGTGATCGATACCGGACAGGGGATGCCGAAAGAGGCGTGTGGCAAAATCTTTCGCGCGTTTTACTCTCGAAAGGCCAATGGCAGCGGCTTGGGACTCTCAACGGTCCGCAAGATCGTCGAGGCACACCGCGGACAAATCTCGTGCGAGAGTGAACCAGATCGCGGAACCCGCATGACCCTCACCTTTCCGGTGCTGAAACTCTGATTTCAGGTCCACTCGCTGGCCTCTTTTCTTACAATCAGGTACGATCCCTGCACAAATGGCAGCACTGCCAATCCGGCAGAAGCTGCAAGAATGACCGATTGAGGGTAGACTCATGGCAGATCAGCAAGATGCTCGCGAACTCAAAGAAATCCCCATCGACGTCTTGGTTGTCGATGATGATGAAGCCCATGCACAGGCAGTCGCCGATTCTCTCAAGAAGATCGGCTGCGATTGCACCATTGCGAACTCGGGTGAACGCGGAATTTCTCAGATCGAATCCGAGAACTATGACATCGTCGTCACAGATATGGTGATGGGAGAAGTAGACGGCTTGGCCGTCTTGCAGAAGGCACGCGAAGAACTGCCCGAAGCCTCCGTCATTGTCGTGACCGGCCACGGATCAATCAGTTCAGCAGTCACCGCCATGCAACATGGTGCATTCACGTATCTCTCCAAACCACTCGACATCACCGAACTTCGGTCGGCGGTCGAGAAAGCAGCCTCCAACATTCGACTGATTCGTCGCAATGCAGAATTGAGTCGCCGACTAGATGAGAAATTTGGGTTTGAAGGAGTCGTTGGTAACAGCCCACAAATGCAACGGATCATCGACATCCTCAAAAACGTCGCACCGACTGACAGTACCGTTCTCATTCAGGGAGCAAGCGGAACGGGAAAAGAGCTGGTGGCTAGGGCCATTCATCAAAACTCTCCTCGCAAAAATAAGCCGTTCGTACCGCTCAACATTGCGGCTTTACCGGAAAGCATTTTGGAAAGTGAATTGTTTGGTCACGAAGCAGGGGCATTCACGGGGGCCGTTGGCAAGCGGATTGGTAAATTTGAACATGCGAACGGCGGCACACTGTTTCTTGACGAAGTCGGAGAGATGCCACTCGATATCCAGGTGAAACTATTGCGAGTTCTCGAAGACCGCAAGATCACACGACTTGGTTCGAATGACGAACTCGAGGTCAACGTGAGACTGGTCGCCGCCACAAATGCCGATCTCAAGCAGATGGTCGCCGACAAACGGTTTCGCGAAGATCTTTACTACCGCTTGAGTGTTGTACGAATTGAGCTACCACCATTGCGAGACCGACAGGGAGACCTGGATCTCCTCATGAATCACTTTGTCAAAGAACTTTCGGAGCGTTACGGGAAAGAGGTTCAAGGATTCTCACGTCGAGCTCGACACGCGCTCTTTGAATATGATTGGCCGGGAAATATTCGCCAACTGCGCAATGCCGTCGAACGAATGATGGTGCTCGATACCGATGGCCTATTGGATGTTGACGATCTTCCCGACGAAGTCGCAGAACTCGCCGGCGAATTGACCGAAGAAGAAATCGCCAGCGGAGTTTCGGGAGTCGATCAACTGGTTGGTAAGAATTTGAATGATGTCGAAAAATATTACATCAGCAAAGCGCTCGAACTCACCGACGGTAAGCGGGAAGAAACCGCTAAAATCCTCGGCATCGGCGAACGCACACTCTATCGCAAGATCAAAGAGTACGAACTTTAAGTTCGAAACTCTTCAGAGAACGTAAGAAATGGCAAACTTCTGAATTTTCCAAATTTGATGCGAAACGTCTGTGAGTTTCGTGAGAGAAACACGCCTGCTATTAAAGCAAACTTCTCTCTATTTTTGGAACATAGAACATGTCTGATAAGGAACACATGACCGATTTATCGTTTCAAGACGTACTGTTTTTCTTAGAAGTTGTCATCGTTGCGTTCATGACTGTCGCCGATTTTGGTTTTGATTTCCCTGATAAATATGGGTTCGACTTCGAACATTTGGTGAAGTTCACCGGCATTCTGGTAATCATGAACGTCATTGGGGTTGTTAAGTCACTTCGCGAACAATCAGGCAGATGGCTGGGACGACATTTGTGTGTTCCCATTGTCTTCGTGACGACAATGATTCTCACCGTTTGACCCGCATAGTTTTCGTTATTCAATCGATATAGACACTTTGATCTAATACCATCAGATCAATTATTAGTACGACGCCGATTGCACTTTGATCCAATCGATTTCTAACACAAATGGGCCTTCTTTTTTATCTCCCAATAAAATCCCGACACCACTGACGGTCGCCGGATCAAGTGATTGATTTCGTAACTCTCGCCCAAACGAAGTCGCTTTGAATTTCTCCAACGGCAACACCACTTCCACCCACTCATCTTTCTTGGTTTCGAACTCTACGCGATATGAGAACGCGATCCGACGTGTGGGGATATACAAATTAAATGTATATTTTCGACCGTCACCTCGAACTCGCAGTACGAGTTGATCACCCTGAGTGAGATTCAGTTTGGCCGCCTTGGTCCGCACCGAAGCGAAGCCACCATTATTTTTCAGCGAAAGCTCACCAAAAAACTTCATTGTCTGTTCATCGGTGATTTCGAACTTCCCGACCGAACGACCACCCATCACACCATCATTCACGGCCTGCCATTGTTGGCTGTTTGTCGGCTCTGTGAAGCTGAACAAGTCTCGATAATTCTCGTCGGCAAAAGCTTCTTCAGAGAAACTACTGTGTAAATTGAGCAACGAGCTAGCAACGATCAAAGATAGCAAACGCATGTCAGAAACCTCGTACTTGAGACGATCTCGTATGGATTTGATAATTAAACCTTAGACAGCCCGTCAAATGCAGACGGCATCTACGAATGATGGAGCTTGATAGGCCGTAAATTCAAAATCAATCTCGGCTCATCGGGATTGACCGATCAATGCTGATATTTCTATAAACTACCTCTGATTTATCGACTGATTTGAGATACGGAGCAATCAAAATGTGCAGCACTTACAAAAGGATTTGTTGTCTGATGATTGTTATGTCGTGGTGCCATTCAGGTGTGCAGTCGTTGGCCAAAGAAAAACTTGCACCCGCGGAAATACAGGCCGAACTAGATCGTCGTCAAGGCATGCTTGATAACTTTCTAAAAACAGAGGATGTCACGGAACGATTGAAAATTGCTGACGCGGTTCGCAAGAGTGAGCAACTTCTTCTCAAACAAGACATTCCTGCCTAGCTAAAAAAACAACTGCTGGATGAACATATCGGACTGCTATCATGGCTGGCCGATCAGACCGAATATGAAAACCCTGTTCTATGTGTCCAATTTCGAACAGAACTGGTCGCCGCTCGAAAACAATTTCATCCCCAGCAAGGTCACTGGGAAATCAGGATGGCAGAAGCGTTTCTCAAAGAAGCTCGCGCCATTGCCTCATTAGATAACAACTCACTGAAGCAATTAATACTTGCGCGTCAACTCTATCAACAGGGCCAAAAACAATTTGATGCCGGAGCATTTGAAACGGCCGCATTGCCACAACAGGAATGCATCCGGTTGTATCTGGAAACTCTCGGTCGCGAGACCATCAGCACCGCGTTGGCAATGTGAATTTATGGACGAACATTGATTGAACTCGAACGCGGTCGCGAGGCGGCATCGATTCTTTACGAAGCGGCCCGCGTTGGTCGAAAGACGGTTGGCCTTTCCCCTTTGGTCGTAGGAGCCTTGGGAGATTCTGCGTCGGGCTTTTATCTCGCAGGATATTTGAAAGAAGCCACGAGGTTGCAAAATCAAGTGGTGCGAGATACTAAAACTGTCTATGGAATTCAACATGAACAATTTGCAAATGCCATTAATAATTACGCACTCTACTTGTCTGAAACGGGAGACCCGAAAGAAGCATTACAATACGCTCTGCAAGCAGGAGAAATTTACGCAAGCCTGGAAGGGATGACTCCCGCTCAAGCTGATAATTCCAACCTGATCGGATATGTGGCTATGGATTGCTCCAATTATGAAAAAGCAATGGCAGCATTTTTGAAAGCGGTCAAACTAAAATCAGCAGCCCGTGGCCCCAATGATCCTTCTGTGGCTGTTGCTTTGGGAAACGCCGCACAAGCCGCACTTCGTCTCGGACAGACAGAGCAGGCAACACGGTTGATCAATCAATCGATTGCCATCATTGATAATACGATTGGCCGCGATGATCCGCGTGCGGCACAACATCTAGTGCAATTAGCAACTGTTCGTCGAGAGGAAGGACGTAAGAAAGAAGCCGCTGTTCTCATACAGCAAGCCTGCAACGCCTTGGAAAAAAACTCGGAAAAGATCACCCAGAATACGCCAAGGCTTCCCTCGACTTGGCTGTGATTTATTTTGAAATCGGACAACGAGCCAAAGCCGAAGAGACATTAATTCACGCGGCAGAAGTCTTTGAAAAGAAACTTGGTCCAGATTCGATTTGGCTCGCACAAACACTGTCTCACATTGCTGTTTTGGAATCTTACAACCCCAAAAAAGAATTCGTCAAACAGGTCATCAATGTTGCCGGCAGTATTGCCGTAGATGTTTTGGAAGAAAATCATCCCGAATACGCAGACTATTTGTATCGGGCCGCGACGGTGTATCAAAATATGGACGAACATGGGCTCGCCAAAGCAACTCTGACCGAAGCGGTCAAATTGGCGCAAGACAAATATGGGCAGAAACATCCCGAGTATGCGACGGCGATTTCAGCGCTCGGCGTTGTACTCTTAGAAACGAAAGAGAAAGATCGCGGCAAAGCACTCGTCGAACAAAGCGAACGAGTACTCGCCGATTATCTTGGACGGGAACACCCGGAAGTGATTGAGGCGATGGTTGAAGTGGCACGAGTCAAACGCTTACTTGGCAATCCACGACAGGCACTCGACGAACTGGTTGATTTGGAAGCCCTCGCTAAAAAACAACTCGGGGAAGATGGTCAACCGTATGCCAATGTTCTTGTGGAAATGGGACGAGCTTACCTGCTGGATGGAGATCCGCAAGCCGCACAACAATCACTCGTAAAAGCGGGCAATATTTTCGTAGAGCAATTAGGCGAAGAAAGTCCCGATGTGAAAGAGGTACTTCGGCTTCTTCAACTCGCCCGTTCGGGCAACTCCGAACAGATCAACGGCGAAATCATTCATCAACTCGAAAAGCACGTCCCCGAGTATGCGGAATACAATCGAATTCGCACCGTGACCTCTCAAGAACTGACTGAAGTCCAAGAGCGACAATTGAGAATTACGAACATGCTGCAACGATTGTCGCAAAATCAATGAACCATTCGCTGTTCGATCACGTACTCAGTATTGTGATTCGAGAACATACAGAAGCGAGAGCCGCGATGAAATGTCAAAATTGTGCCGCCACGATGTCTCTGATGGAAACGAAGAACTATTTCTATTGTGAGTTTTGCGGCGGCTTCGACTTCCCGGGAGAGAATAAGGAAGGATTCGTTGTCTTACAGGAAGCCCTCGATGAATTGGTCTGCCCGGTCTGCAAGACAGGAATGTCGCTGGCATCGATTTCCGATCATCGTGTCCTGCATTGCACGAACTGTCGCGGAGTCTATGTTGCCAACACAACATTCCGGCAAATTGTCGACACACTGCGATCCGAATCCAACGGTCCGGGAACTCCCCAACCCATCGATCTGAAAGAATACGAACGATCAGTCGATTGCCCTGCATGCGAGCGACGTATGAAAACTCATCCGTATTATGGCCCAGGGGCGGTTGTGATCGATAGTTGCTCGGCGTGTCACATGATTTGGCTCGACCACGGCGAACTGAAAGTCATCGTAGATGCCAGTAGCAACGCGAGACGCTAACATCACCCAACCATGAAACACTTATTGCTGCTTTTCGAGAATCCCCATTTCCTGATCACCGATCACCTGCAATCGTTTCACTTCGATAATTCTCCACTCGTCAGCCATTTTCTGCCAATTGACTTTCCAGCGTGTCGGCTGCCGCCCTACATTTCCGTATCCGACGACTGTTGCCGTGACGTTGGCACGAAAGTGTGATTCGGCGAGTGTGTTCTCGGCCTTCGTGGTGACTTGCAGATCGGTAATCCGATAATCTTTTGCAATATCAACCATCGTCACGGCTGCCGTTGCTACACCCTGGAGAGCTTTATCTTGCGGCGAAAAATGCGCGATCACTGCTGCCAAATCGTTTCCGTGAAAGTCTTCAGCCAGCTCATAGATCTGCATCTCGATTTTTTCACCATCGGTGACAATTTTCTGCTCAACAAAATAGATCACTCCACAAACAACACCTAATAACGCTGCCACTGCTAACAATTTCATTTTCTGTTGGGCAACAGAAACAAACGCCAAGATCACTCCCACACTGCCGAACAGAAACATGGGTGTCCACGCATCTTCGCTAAACCACATGGGATCTCTTTCTCTCAGAAGGGATGTGCCTGAATGAACGCCGGAACCGGCAGACACATTGTAAGAGCCTGGCTCAAAAAAGACACATCACAGCGGGAGTCCTGCCATAGACTCAAACAAGACAAGGGCTTACGTCGATTGGTATTTCGCTCGACGCTTGGGACAGATCACATGGTCCCAAAACTCGAACCGGTCCTCCGTTCAATGAAGTCAATAATTTCACCCGCCACATCAATCTCAGTTGCCGCTTCGACTCCTTCGAGTCCCGGTGACGAATTCACCTCCATCACCAAAGGGCCTCGTTTGGAAGGTAAGAGATCGACGCCGGCAATATTTAAACCAACTGCACGAGCGGCATCCAATGCGACTCGTTCCATGTCGGGAGTCAATATCACCGCTTCCGCGGTTCCTCCACGATGAAGATTCGAACGATACTCTCCCGGCTCACCGACTCGTTTCATGGCCGCCACAACACGGTCGCCCACTACAAAACAGCGAATATCGGTGGCATCGGCTTCTTCGATGAATTCCTGGACCAGAATGTTAGCGTCCAACAACATGAATGCTTCGATCACGGCTTCGGCAGCTTTACGATTCTCGGCGAGAATGACACCGATTCCTTGTGTTCCTTCCAACAGCTTAATCACCACCGGCGTTCCACCCACTTGCTCTAACAAGCCAGCTATATCTTTCGTCGAATGAGCAAAACCCGTCACGGGCATATCGACACCATCACGAGCCAACATTTGCATCGAACGTAACTTGTCGCGAGAGTTGGTAATTGCCTGTGCGTGACTTGTGACGAAGGTTCCCATCATTTCAAACTGACGCACAACAGCAGCACCATAAAATGTCTTTGAGACACCGATTCGAGGAATGACCGCGTCAAACTCATCAAGTGTCCTCCCCATATACCGAACGGTCGGGTTGGAAGACGAGATATCCATCATGCATCGAATGTAGTCGATCACTTCGGGTTCGTGACCGCGTTCTTCAGCCGCTTCGACAAGACGACGCGTCGAGTAGAGATTCTCACCTCTGGAGAGGATGGCAATTTCCATAGTGATTACAGACTGTCAGAGGTGCGTTTCTTAGTAGTTTTTTTGCGGACCCCTTTTTTCTTCTTTTTGATCACTTTCTTTTTGCCAGGCCGCTCGCTTAACAGATACGTTTTGCCGGGATCAACCAAGAATCGATTTTTGAGGCTCTGCCGCCCTAACAGCATCGGCATTCCCATGGTCTCACGATTAGCCAATGTGAGCTCAATTGCCCAAACTAAGCCGCCAATCGAAGCATGCGTCAAAACAACGGGGCGACGGGAATAATGACCGTTGGAGCTTTTCACCCGACGATATTCCAAGAGTTCTGCTTCAACAGATTTCGAACGGGGAGCCTGAATCGTTCCATATCGAACCACAAACCGAACCATCTGAATACCGTTACGAAAATAGACCTTTTCCACTTCACCGTGGATGGCTGATGTGGTCGCCCCGGTATCAATTTTGACATGCACATCCTTGATGCCTAAATCGGGTAAATCGACACGCTCTTTCCAGCCGATAACAGGTAAATCGAGTGTTGATTTTTTTTTCTTCAATCGCCTACTCACTTTACGAGAATTATGGACGAAACCTGCAACAATTGTTGGACGAGTATAACGTAAATTAGCCTCTCGCGTACAAGCCGATGAAGGCTCCATTCTCATTCCTACAATACTCGCATTGATTCTCGTACCATTTTCGCCTATTTCTGACTAAAGAGATAGACACTTCCATAGAGAGGGATTACGACGATGGCAGACCTTTGGAACCGACGCCAATTGCTACAATCAGCGGGACTCCTTTCAATCCTTCCCGCAACTTCACTCCTCACCAATCAATCAGCCTGGGGACAAATCAGCGACCGGCTCAAGACTCTTTCCACGGATGTCCCGAATGCCGAGCCACACGTCGACCAATTGATCAAACACTGGATCACACCTGCCGAACAATTTTACATCCGCTCTCATGCCCCCGCACCGAAAGTCGATCCAGAGTCTTTTCAGCTGGTGGTTGAAGGTCTTGTCGATAAACCGCTCTCGATTTCATATGCGGATTTATTCGATGATTTCACAAACGTCGAAATGACAAGTACGCTGACGTGTGCCGGCAATCGTCGCACCGAGTTGATGGCAATGAAACCGATCAAGGGAGTCCCTTGGGGACCGGCCGCCATCGGGAATGCCGAATGGAGCGGCGTGCGACTTTCCGATGTTCTCAAAAAAGCGGGAGTCAAACCAAATGCCAAACATGTCTGGTTTGAAGGACTCGATGAAATTCAACGCGATGATGGCATCATTCCTTTTGGTGCGTCCATCCCCATCGAGAAGGCCTTCGCCGATTCTCCCACTTATCCGGGTGCCATGTTGTGCAATCAAATGAACGGCGAAAACCTGAGCCCCGACCACGGCTATCCGCTACGAACGATCGTGCCGGGATTTATTGGTGCCCGCAGTGTCAAATGGTTGGGACGTATTACCGTTAGCGACCGCCCCTCCAACAATCATTATGTGGCAAAAGCTTACAAAATGATCTACGACAACACCGACAAAGAATGGGCCGAGGCACGCCCCATTTACGAATACATTCTCAACTCAGTCATTGCGGAGCCGAAACCGGGAAGCAAGTTCGGCCCCGGCAATTACAAAGTCAAAGGCTATGCCCTCCCCCCCGGCCAAAAGGGAGTCATCATCAAGAATGTCGAACTCTCGGTCGACAACGGACGGACATGGATGGCGACTCGTCTCACCAGTGAACCGCAAGAATATTGCTGGCAATTGTGGGAGTCGCCCACGATCACACTCGAACCCCACCAATCGATCACCGTCCGTGCGACCGACAGCAACGGTAAGACTCAGCCGCAATCCATCCCCTGGAACCACAAGGGATACTTGATGAACCAATGGCATCAGGTGAAGCAGGGCGGGTGAAGAATTGTGGTGAGTTGATCTGTTTTCAACTGCGGTAGACCAACAATGGCGGAGAACAAATGGAACCTTTATCATCCATTTGGAGGAAGCCCATGTCAAACAATTCTGCCAACCATTCCCACTCATCCGAGAAGCCAAAACG
>Ga0222718_10002960_pt1 | contig 14817 bp, 21 predicted proteins | sample C33_27DmetaG_FD_165045 | JGI IMG/M metagenome (GOLD analysis project Ga0222718, IMG submission 165045) | Estuarine water microbial communities from San Francisco Bay, California, United States - C33_27D | ecosystem: Environmental > Aquatic > Marine > Unclassified | place: USA: California... | reverse complement strand
AACAACTATGGAGCATAATAATGAGTAACATATACGTACAGATAGATGATGATACTTATCTATCTTTATACCAAGACGAAGAGAGTGGAGTACAAGAGTGTGTACCTATGACATACAAGGATAACACTATGCTAGGACAACCAATATACTATGCAACAGTAGATGAACTAGCAGATATACTAGATGACGTAGCACATAAGGATTACTCTAGGTTTAGTGAAGAGCAACAGTTTATATTTACATTTGATGAGGTTAAGAATGACAATTAAAAGAGAACTTAGTCAGTACTATGGAGATAGTGAGTGGGGTAGGAGTGCAAAGGTTACCTATGTTGATGATGCTTTAGGTAAGTTCTTCTATGTTACACACTACCAAGACAATAAGTTAATAAAGAAGTTAGCAGTCAGTACTGAAAGAGAAGCAGAAATAATAGCAGAAGATTGGACACTATCTAATCCAATCGTAGTTAAAGGAGAAGACTAATGAGTAGGAATAAGTATGATGATGCTTACATAATGGGGTATCACAATGGTTACCATGACGTAGGGTATGTTAATCCATACCATAAGTATGCTTCACCACAGAACCACATCAAGTACTTGAATGGACATAAGGATGGGTGTGGATTGAAGAGAGATGAGGAGTTCATTGAGCTTCAAGAAGAAGAAGTATCAAGGAATGAGGAATGGATAAGAATGTATAACACGAAGGAGAGAGTATGACTAATTCATTTATGCTACTATGGATTGTAAGCATGGCTACAGTATCAGGAGTAGGATACTTTACCAAGTATAACATGGTTGGAATACAGTTTTTACTTATGTTAATAGGTGTAATTGCTATAGGAATGTCAGGTATAATGGAGTACCTATAGTTATATATGTGAAAGGGAGTCTATCTTGGTTGTAACTTTAGAAACAGAACAGTCCCTAATTGAGGAACAGCTTCAACTAGAGACTGACATGATGACAGGTGGAATACAGAGGTATAATAAAGTAGTGAGTGTAGCAGTAGAGAAGGGAAAGGAATCACATACACCACATGGTAGAGCTATTGTATCTAGGCTAGTACAAACACTAGCTACTTCAGTTGTAGAGTTCATTAAACATCCTACAAATATATCACGAGATATTGCTTGGAAAAATTTAAAGGACATGGATGCAGAACAAGTTGCATATCTTGCACTTGTAACACTAGTGGATAGCATTAGCAGAAAGAATACTCTGTTGTATGTAGCTAGAAGTATAGGAGCTAACCTTGAGATACAAGATAGGTTAGATAAGTGGGTACATTCTGAAGGAGATACTGCTACTAATACTATCAAGCTTGCTATGAAGAAAGCATACGGAGCTAGAAGGTATGGTCTAACTAATAAGATGAACAAGGATGGCTACAACAATACTCAATGGTTGAAGTCTGAACGTGTGCACGTAGGGTTTAAGATGGTTGACTTGATTATACAGAGCACTGGTGTCATCAAGCTTGACACTCAGCCTACTGCACGTAAGAGACGTTCAACCTACGTTGTACCAACTCAAGATACACTTGATTGGATTAAGGCATTCAATGAGTACATGCAAGGAGCACGTCCAAGATACTTACCTTGTGTAATACCACCTAAAGATTGGACAGCAGTCAAAGGTGGAGGTTATCATGGGCATTATATAGATGAACTATCTATTGTAAGGAGAAAGTAATGAGCTTGAATATACACTTAAGTAGACTAGCTAACCAAAATTTAACAGCTGAGTATGCATGTCTTAATGCACTACAGCATACAGAGTGGAGAATAAATCAAAAGATACTACAAGTACTACGTCATCTATGGGATACTGGACAGGAGATAGCTAACCTACCTGCAAAGGTAGACATACCTCTACCTAACTACCACTTCAGCAAGGAGCCAAGTGAGATGAACGAGGAAGAGAGAGCTAAGTTCAAGGTATGGTCAAGTAAACGAGCTGAGATTTACTCAAGTAATAATCGTAGTATCAGTAAGAGGATACAAGTTGAACGTACACTACAGGTAGCTGAACAGTTTGCTAAGTATGATAAGTTCTATTATGTATGGCAGAATGATTTCCGTTCACGTAAGTATGCAAGCAGTACATTCCTCACACCTCAGTCAGCTGATTGGAGTAAGAGTTTGTTAGAGTTTGGTTATCCAATACCTATTAATAGTTGGGATGAGGCAAGGTGGCTGTGTATACATGGTGCAAACTTGTATGGTAATGATAAGATAACCTTAGACAAACGTGAGGCTTGGGCTTGGGACTATGTAGATGAAGCACATAGGATAGCAGATAATCCCTATGATAATAGAGCTTGGCTTGATGCAGATAAACCATTGCAGTTTCTAGCTTGGTGTTATGAGATGTCAGCCCTAGCTAAACATGGGTGGGGTTATGAAAGCAGACTACCTGTCTCAGCTGATGGTAGCTGTAATGGATTGCAACATCTATCTGCTATACTAAGAGATGAGGTAGGGGGTAAAGCTACTAACCTAGTACCTTCTGATGTACCTCAAGATATCTATACACAGGTAGCTGACAAAGCTATACAAAGTATAAGAGAGGAGGATACAGAACTGGGTAGAAGATGTTTGGAGTTTGGTATTGATAGGAAGTTAACTAAAAGACCTGTCATGATTGTGCCCTACTCTGGTACTAAACATTCTTCTCGTGCTTACATTGAAGAAGCTATCAAGGATAAGATAAAGGAAGGCACACCCAACGTCTTTGGAGATGACCTGTTTCATACTACTTTGTATCTAGCAAATCATATATGGGACAGCATCAGTGGTGTGATTGTATCAGCACGTAAGGTTATGGATTACGTGAAGAGTGTTGGAGATGTATACTCTAGTAGGGGTCAGCATATGGAGTGGGTCACACCTACAGGATGGTTGGTCATGCAACAGTATAGTGAGATGCAACAGAAGAGGATAAAGACACACATCAATGGTGACATAGTATCTCTATCCTTTCCTAAAGATAAGAAAGACACAGTTAATAAGCAGAGGACAGGGTTGGGTAGTAGTCCTAACTTCATCCATAGTTTAGATGCCTCTGCTATGACACGTACTATTAACGAAGCTACTAAGGTAGGTATTGTAGACTTTGCTATGGTGCATGACAGCTATGGTACACATAGTAGCATGATGCCACAGTTATCTGAGATACTACGTGAACAGTTTGTTAGTATGTATGAAGAGCATGATGTTCTTGATGAACTCAGGACTCATGCAATCAAGACTCTAGGTACTGAGGATGTTCCTCTACCACCAAGTAAAGGTAACCTAGATATCCGTAACGTGTTGAAATCAGACTATTTCTTTGCCTGATTTCTAAAGTTACAACATAGCCAGTTGGCAAAACAAATAGCAATAAGGAGTTATTATATGCTAGTAATAAAAGGAAAGTCCCTATGGGCAAAAGTCTTTGAACCTGATACAAGGTTCGTTGATGATGGAGAATATTCTACTTCAGTAATTGTACCTGAAGCAGAAGCAGCAGAAGTTTGTGAACAGCTAGAGTCACTCATTGATGATGAGTTCAATAAGGTTGTCAAGGAGAAGCCACAACTAAAGGCAACCCTGTCCAAACGTCCTGTTACTGAGCCAGACTATGACCAAGATGGTAATGAAACAGGTAATGTTGTATTCAAAACTAAACTGAAGGCTAAGATAAGAGGTAAGAATGGTCAGACCTACTCACAAAAGGTCAACGTTGTAGATGCTAAACGTAACCCAATGTCAGGTGACCAGTTAGTAGGCAATGGTTCACTAGTAAAGGTAGCTGTTGAACCTGTAGTCTACATGATGCAGTCTACTAAACAGGTGGGTGTGTCCCTCAGATTAAAAGCTATGCAGGTCATTGACTTGGTTGAGCATGGTTCATCCTCTACTGATTCTCTCTTCCAAGAAGAAGAAGGATTTGTAGCTAAGGCTATAGAGAAAGATAACTCTGCAGTCTTTGATGATGTAGATACTGAGGGTAGAGCTGATGACGAAGGGGACTTTTGAGGAAAGGGTCATCTCAGACCTCGTAGAACGTGGCATTCCACATGTGTATGAGCCAGAGAAGTTGGCATACTTTGTGGAACGTCACTACGTCCCTGACTTAAAGATAGGCAAGATGATAGTGGAGCTTAAAGGATACTTCAGACAAGATAGTCAACGTAAGATGAAGGCTATCAAGGCACAGTACCCCAAGTTGGATATAAGATTTGTATTCCAAAAGGCAAGCTCCACTATACAAGGAGCCAAGAAAAGAAAGGATGGTTCAAAGATGACCTGTCAAGAATGGGCTGAACGTAATGGTTTTAAATGGGCAGAAGAAACAATACCAAAGGAGTGGTTGAAATGAGTGTGATAGATGTTAAAGACATGATAGAAACAGACGTAGACTTACAAGCAGAGTTTACTAATCAAGGTCTAAGCATGTCTGTCATTATAGGTGATGAAGAAATACAGCACCAAAGTACATATGAGGACATGGCTATTGATATGGTTGGTGACTCTGAGAAGTATGACAATGTCACAATCAAGAAGATTGCTGAAGGTTTAGGTTACATGTCTAGATATCTTATAGAGTCCTTAGGTAATGACTGACAACGGAGAGTTCATTAGGCACGAAGAGTGTCCTCATTGTGGCAGTAGTGATGCCAATGCTTTGTACAGTACAGGCAAACACTACTGCTTCTCCTGTCAGGTAATAACTTATCCAAATGATGAAGGAGTGATAGCAGTGACTACACAGAAAAGTAATACAGCCTTCCTACCTGTTGAGGTAAAGGCTCTAAGCAAACGTAAGATAAGTGAGAAGACAGCTAAGCATTGGCAGTATGGTGTGTCTACTTACAAAGGTACTAAGGTACAAGTAGCTAACTACTATGACAGAGAAGGTACACTCCAAGCACAGAAGGTAAGGTTTCCTAACAAGGACTTCCTTGCCTTAGGTGACATGAAGAAGGTTGGGCTGTATGGTGAACACCTCTGTCGTGATGGTGGTAAGATGATTACCATTGTTGAAGGTGAGCTAGATGCTTTGTCAATTAGTCAAGTGTTTGACAACAAGTGGTCAGTTGTCAGTGTTCCATCAGGTGCAGACTCTGCTAAGAAAGCTGTGTCTAAATCTCTTGAGTGGCTGTGCAACTATGACTCTATCATTATTATGTTTGACAATGATGAGCATGGGCAGAAAGCAGCTAAGGAAGTAGCAACTATACTACCACCTAGCAAGGCTAAGATAGCCAAGCTTCCACTCAAAGATGCTAGTGATATGTTACAGGCAGGAAGACAAGCTGAACTTATTGATGCAGTATGGGCAGCAAAGACTTACAGACCTGATGGTATCATAGCAGGTACTGATGTATGGGAACTGGTCACTGCTAAAGATGACAAACACTCTGTCTCTTATCCTTATGCAGGTATACAAGAGAAGACAGGTGGTTGTCGTAAGGGTGAGATTGTAACACTCACTGCAGGTAGTGGCATAGGTAAGTCACAACTAGCTAGAGAGTTTGCTTACTCCTTCATCAAGCAAGGACAGACCATAGGGTACATAGCATTGGAAGAGAATGTTAAACGTACCTCACTTGGTTTGATGTCCATTGAGTTAAACAAACCACTACATCTACAGACACATGATGTACCTGAAGAGGAGTTGAGACATGCTTTCAATAACACAGTAGGTTCTGGCAGGGTTTATATGTATGATCATTGGGGTTCTACTGACTCTGAAAATCTACTATCCAAAATCAGATATCTCGTCAGAGGCTGTCAAGTTGATTATGTCATACTTGATCATATTAGTATTGTTGTTAGTGGTCTAGAAGGAGGAGATGAAAGACGTATCATTGACAATACAATGACTAAGTTACGTTCACTAGTAGAAGAACTGAACTGTGGTTTGGTACTAGTGTCACATCTTAAACGTCCATCAGGTGACAAGGGACATGAGGATGGAGCACAGACTTCTATGGCACAGCTCAGAGGTAGTGCTGCAATAGGTCAACTGTCTGACATGGTGATAGGACTTGAACGTAACCAACAAGATAAAGAGAGACCTAACGTAAGTCAGGTCAGAGTACTGAAGAACAGATGGTCTGGTGAGACAGGCTTGAGTTGTTCATTAGAATACAACACAGAGACAGGAAGAATGAGTGAGGTAAATTTTCCTGAGGAAGAAGTAGACTTTTAATTAGTGCAGAGACACAAGGAGAAAACATGGATTTAATATTTGATATAGAAGCTGACAACTTACTTGATGATGTCACTACTGTATGGTGCATAGTATGCAGAGAGAAGGATACAGAAAAGGTACACACCTTTGAACCAGACCAGATAAAGGAAGGGCTTGTGTTCTTGTCCAAAGCAGACTCACTCATTGGTCATAACATTATTGACTATGACTTGAGAGTGCTTAAGAAGTTGCATGACTTTGAGTACACAGGTAAAGTAGTAGATACATTGGTATGTTCAAGAACTATATGGTGTGACGTAAGAGAACTAGACGTTGCTTTATCTAAGAAGAATAACTTTCCTCTAAAACTTATGGGCAGTCACAGTCTTAAAGCTTGGGGATACAGACTAGGAGAATTAAAAGGTGAGTTCAATGTTGGTAGTGAGAGTTTTGCAGAGTACTCCCAAGAGATGTTACAGTACTGTATACAAGACACGAATGTTACAGCTAAACTTTATTCCAAAATTCTTGGAAAAAATTTTAGTCAGAAAGCATTAGACTTAGAAACTGAGATACATACTTTACTATTACAACAACAGGAACATGGTTTTCCTTTTGATGTAGAGTCAGCTAAAGAACTGTGGTACAAGTTAGTCTCTCGTAAATCAGAACTGGAAGAGGAACTAGTAAATAACTTTGAGCCTACTATTGTAGAGCTGAAGACAAAGACTAAAGTAATCCCATTCAATCCTGCTTCTCGTATGCAGATAGCAGACAGACTGATGAAGAGAGGCTGGGAACCTAAGACCTTTACTGATAATGGTGAGCCTAGAGTTGATGAGTCTACACTAGCAAGCATTGATATGCCTGAGGCTAAGATGCTTAATGAGTACTTACTCCTTAACAAAAGGCTTGGTCAACTAGCTACAGGTAATCAGGCTTGGCTGAAGATGGAGAAGAATGGAAGGATGCATGGACGTGTTAATCACATGGGTGCTGTTACTTCTCGTTGTACCCATTCCAACCCCAACGTTGCACAAGTACCTAGTGTTGGTGCACCCTATGGTAAGGAATGTAGGTCACTCTTCTATGCTCCTGATGGCTACAGTCTTCTTGGTGCTGATGCCAGTGGTCTTGAGTTGAGGTGTCTTGCTCACTACATGGCTGCTTATGATGATGGCTCCTATGCTAACACAGTAGTCAATGGTGACATACATACTATCAATCAAGAAGCAGCAGGTCTTCCTACTAGAAACAATGCAAAGACTTTTATCTATGGTTTCTTGTATGGTTCAGGTGATGAGAAGACAGGCAAGATAATAGGCAAAGGTGCTAAGGAAGGTAGAGCAATCAAGAAGAAGTTCTTGAAGAAACTACCTGCACTCAAGTATCTCAAGGATGCAGTATCAGAAGCAGCAAATGAAAGAGGTTGGGTCAAAGGATTAGATGGACGTGTTATACCTGTCAGGCACAGTCATGCTTCACTTAATACTTTGTTACAATCAGCAGGTGCATTGATATGTAAGACTTGGTATGTGTTCATAGCTAGGGCTATAAAGGAACAAGGACTTGATGCAAAGATTGTAGCTTTCATTCATGATGAAGTACAACTACTAGTAAAGAAAGGACAGGAGGATGATACAGGGAGACTTATTCAAGGATGTATGGACAGAGTTGAAAGACACTTCAACTTCAGATGCAAACTTGACAGTGATTACAAGTATGGACGAAACTGGGCAGACACTCATTGAGGCACTGACTTGTAATGTATGTGATGTGATGCAGCCTGTTTCTAATTACAAAGTACTTGCATCTGGAGAAATAAAAAGAAAGTGTAGGTCTTGTAAATCAGGTCAAGAAAAAGTAGTAAAAAGACTAAGAAAAGAAAACCCTTATCCATCTGAGGATTACTGCTGTCCTATATGTCAAAGAGATATAAAGGAAGTAGGTAAGTATGGTCAACCTATGTTACAACGTTGGGTACTAGATCATTGTCATAAGACTGATACATTCAGAGGTTGGTTGTGTGGTAACTGTAACACAGGACTAGGTGGCTTCAAGGATGATAAAGATAAAGTACTTAGAGCTTACGAATATTTGAAAGGACAAGCAATATGAAATGTTGGCACTGTGACACTGAACTAATATGGGGAGGTGACCATGATATTTATATACAAGATGGGTATAACTTTGATGGTATAGTTACTAATCTATCTTGCCCTAAGTGTCCTACTTATGTGGACGTGTGGTTAAAAATGGGAGATGACATAGATGACATTACTACTAATTGATGGAGACATCATAGCTTATAAAGCTGCAACTAGTGCAGAGGTTCCTATCAACTGGGGTGATGGACTATGGACATTACATGCCTATGAACAGGATGTTGAAGCTAGACTAGAAGAACAGATTACCAAACTAATGGAAGCACCTGTTCAAGATTGTATCATAGCTCTAACAGATACGACTAATTTTCGTAAGACCATTGCACCCTACTACAAACTAAATCGTAAAGAAGTACGTAAACCTATGCTACTAAAATGGGCAAGAGAGTATTTGATGAGTACTTATAACACTATTATATATAAAGGATTAGAAGCTGATGACGTACTTGGGATACTTGGTAGCTCAAATAAAGAAACTATTATATGGTCTGCAGATAAAGACTTACTCACTATACCTGCAAAGCATTGGATTAATGGAGAAGTGGTTACTGTTACTGAAGAAGAAGCTGACTACCAGTTCTACTATCAAACACTTGTGGGGGACAACACTGATAATTATAAAGGGTGTCCTAGTGTGGGTGCTATCAAAGCTGAGAAAATTCTTAAGGATGATTGTTCGTGGGAGGCTGTTGTCAATGCGTTCAAAGCTCAAGGACTATCAGAAGAAGTAGCCTTAGAGAATGCTAGACTAGCTAGGATACTACGTAACGGAGAATATGATACTGACACAGGAGAAGTAAAACTATGGGAACCAAAAAAGTAAATATAGTAGACATGGTTAACAATCCACCTCACTACAACAAAGGTAAGATAGAGACTATGGATTATATTGTGGATGCTTTAGGAGAGTTTGAGGCAGTTAGTTACTGTCAAGGTAACATCATCAAATACCTAAGCACTAGGTTATTTACTAAAGGTAACCCACTCCAAGATGCTAAGAAAGCAAGGTGGTATCTTGATAAGATGATTGAACTACTAGAAAAAACAGAAGGGAAGAACTGGTAATGGATTTTAAAACATATCAAAAACTAGCTAATGGTACAGCTATATACAACAGTAAGTTTTCTATACTATATCCTACACTTGGATTAGCAGGTGAAGCAGGTGAGGTAGCAGAAAAGATTAAGAAGATTATCAGAGATGATAAACAAATCGTAGATGAGAAGGAAGACATAGCCAAAGAACTAGGTGATGTATTGTGGTACATTGCTGCTATAGGTAGAGACATAGGATATAGCCTTGAAGTTATAGCAGAGATGAACATAAAGAAACTAGCTGATAGAAAAGAACGAGGAAAGATAAAAGGGGAAGGGGACGATAGATGAGTAACTTACTACCAACGGACTACCAAACATTCATAGCTACCAGTAGATATGCTAGGTGGTTAGAAGAAGAGAATAGAAGAGAGACATGGGGTGAAACTGTAGGAAGATACATGTCCTTCTTAAAGAAAAGTACAGACAAGGTAGAGCCTGAGGTATGGGAGGAACTAGAAGAAGCTATCCTTAACCTACAAGTTATGCCTAGTATGAGAGCCTTGATGACTGCAGGTGTTGCAGCAGAAAGAGATAACACCTGTATATACAACTGCTCCTATCTACCTGTTGACCACATCAGAGCATTTGATGAAGCTATGTTTATCTTATTGTGTGGCACAGGTGTAGGTTTCAGTGTAGAGAGACAATCAATAAATAAACTACCTGACATACCTGCTGAGTTAAATAAAAGTAATGATGTTATCTTTGTAGAAGATAGTAAAGAAGGTTGGGCTAAAGCTTTACATAAGTTACTGTCACACCTCTACACAGGTGACATACCTAAGTGGGATGTATCTGCTGTACGTCCTGCAGGTGCTAGACTCAAGACCTTTGGTGGTAGAGCTAGTGGTGCACAACCTTTAGTAGACTTGTTTAACTTTGTTGTAGAGAAGTTCAAAGGTGCTGCAGGTAGAAAGCTTAACTCTATTGAGTGTCATGACATCATGTGTAAGATTGGTGAGGTCGTAGTTGTAGGTGGTGTTAGACGTTCAGCTATGATAAGCTTGTCTAACCTCAGTGATGGACGTATGGCTAAAGCTAAATCAGGTTCATGGTGGGAGAATGAAGGACAGAGAGCACTAGCTAATAACTCTGTTGCCTATACAGATAAGCCTGACATGGAAGGTTTCATGAGAGAGTGGTTATCTCTAGTAGAATCTAAGTCAGGTGAGAGAGGTATCTTCTCAAGAGTAGCAGCAGATAAGCATGTTGGTATGAATGGACGTAGAGAAACAGGACATGAGTGGGGTACTAATCCTTGTTCAGAGATAATCCTAAGACCCTACCAGTTCTGTAACTTGACTGAGGTTGTTGTACGTTCTACAGATGATAAAGAAAGTCTTAAGAAGAAAGTAAGACTAGCTACTATCTTAGGTACAATACAATCTACCTTTACTCATATGCCTTACTTACGTAAGATATGGCAAGAGAATACAGAACAAGAGAGACTATTAGGTGTATCACTTACTGGCATCATGGATAACATGGTGTTGGCTAAGACTCTAGATAGTAAGACATGGTTAAAAGAGATGAAGGAACTAGCTATAGATACTAACATCTACTACTCTGCTATCTTAAAGATACCACAATCAGCTGCTATCACCTGTGTTAAACCATCAGGTACTGTGTCACAGTTAGTTGATAGTGCTTCTGGTATTCATGCTAGACATAGTGACTACTATATTAGAACTGTACGTGGAGATAATAAAGACCCACTAACTATGTTCTTAAAAGATAGTGGCATACCTGCTGAACCTTGTGTGATGAAGCCTGACTCTACTACAGTGTTTAGCTTCCCTACTAAATCACCTACTGGTTCTGTTACACGTAACGTAATGACTGCTATAGAACAGTTAGAACTATGGAAACACTATGCCTTAAACTGGTGTGAGCATAAACCTTCTGTTACTATTACAGTTAAAGATGAGGAGTGGATGGAAGTAGGAGCATGGGTATACAAGAACTTTGATATATGTTCTGGTATTTCTTTCCTACCACATAGTGACCATACATATGCTCAAGCACCTTATCAAGATATAACTGAGGAGGAGTATAATGACTTCAAGAAACAGATGCCTACTAAGATTGATTGGGCTTCTTTATCGTTATATGAGAAGAAAGATACGACCAACAACAGCCAAACATTAGCATGTACTGCTGATGGTTGTGAGATAGTTGATATCTAAAGTTACAACATTAACGAAAGTTTGCGTTTATGAAAGTATTAGGCAATGATTTTAACATTACAGATGGATTACTTAATCATCTAAAGATGTTATATCCTAACAAACTTCCCTTAGGACATGTTACCCCTGAAGAACTTGGTTTCCTCAGGGGACAACAGTCTGTTATAGAGAAGCTTGTTGAATTACAAAACAATGATTTTAACATAGAGGATTAAGATATGGGTGGATTATTTGGAGGAAAGTCTCCTGCACCACTCCCTACTCCTGCACGTCCTGTCACAGCTGTGGCTAAAACTCCAGACATAGAGTTAGACGATACAGATTTAGAGAGTACAACATTAAAGAAAAAGAAAACAGGTAAGAAAGCTTTGAGAGCAGACTTAGCTATGTCTGATTCAACACAGACAGGAAGCACAGGCTCTGGTTTACAGATACCAAAGGGTTAGTCCTATGGGTGGTATTATAGCAACCTATAACACAGGTGAAATGAAGAAGCTTACAGGTAGAGATTCTAAGGATATAGACCAGAATACTACTATGCCCTTTGATGATAAAGAACCTGAACCTACTGATGCTGTCTCAGATAGCAAGTATAAGAAGAAAAACAAAGTTCAACTAATGCCCTTTATAGAAGGGGGTATACCTAAGGATTAAGATATGGAAATGGAAACAGGAACTGTAGCTAAACGTTACAGTCAACTTGAGAGTGAACGAGATACGTTCCTTGAGAGAGGACGTGAAGCTGCTAAACTAACTATACCTACTCTTTTACCAGAGGAAGGACATAGTAGTTCATCTATATATCCTACACCTTATCAAGGTATTGGAGCAAGAGGTGTAAATAACTTAGCATCTAAATTATTACTTGCACTACTACCACCTAATAGTCCCTTCTTCCGTTTAACTATTGATGACTTTGATTTACAAGCAATAGCTGGTGATAACAGAGGACAAGTTGAGGAAGGACTAGCACGTATTGAACGTGCAGCTATGGCAGAGATAGAGTCTAAAGCTATTAGAGTCCCTGCTTTTGAAGCCCTTAAACTTCTTATCGTAACAGGTAACTCATTAGTGTACATGCCTAAAGAAGGTGGTATGAAAGTATATAGACCTGATCGTTATGTATGTAAACGTGACACTATGGGTAACTTACTTGAAGTTATTACAAAAGAAAGTCTTAATATTTTAAACTTACCTGAGTCAGTAAAACAGCTTATGCCTGAATCAGACTCACCAACTAAGAACTATGACCTATATACTAAGGTATGTCTTGTTGGTAAAGGTTGGGAAGTATACCAAGAGGTAGCAGGTATAGAAGTACCTGAGTCAAGAGGTATGTTTAAGAAAGACCAGAACCCTTACATAGCTTTACGATTTATACGTATTGATGGTGAGGATTATGGTAGAGGTTTCATTGAAGAATACTTAGGTGACTTACGTAGTTTAGAAGCATTGACTCAATCTATTGTACAAGGTTCAGCTGCTTCTGCTAAAGTATTATTCTTAGTACGTCCAAATGGTACAACTAAAGCAACTAGTTTAGCTAAAGCTCCTAATGGTGCTTTCATCTCTGGTGATACTAATGATGTATCTACACTACAAGTACAGAAATCTAGTGATTTTCGTGTATCTTTAGAAACTATGAGAATGATTAACGATAGATTAAGTGCTGCTTTCTTATTGAATACTAGTGTACAGAGACAAGCTGAACGTGTTACAGCTGAAGAGATACGTTTCATGGCACAAGAACTTGAGACTTCATTAGGTGGTGTATACTCTATACTATCACAAGAGTTTCAATTACCATTAATAAACTTACTACTTGAGTCTTTAACTAAGCAAGGCAAGATGCCACGTATGCCTAAAGATAGCATCAAACCTACAGTGGTCACAGGTATTGAAGCATTAGGTCGTGGACAAGACTTAAATAAATTAGCTACATTCTTGCAATATCTCCAACCATTAGGTCAAGAGATTATAGCTAGTGAGATGAATGTAGGTGATTACATAGACAGATTAGCAGCATCACTAGGAATTGATACTTCTGGTCTAATTAAATCTGAACAGCAGAAGATGCAAGAACAGATGATGATGCAACAACAACAACAAGCAATGTTAGAACAACAAACAGTAGCTGGTATGGCACAAGGTGCTGCACCTAACTTAGCAAAAGCTGCTGTAGAAGAAGGATAATAATATATGGCAGACTCAATTAATACTTTTCAAGAAGAAGCTCCTGAATCTCCAGAGCATCAACAAGCTATGCTTGACAGAGAAAGAGGAGCAGAGGTGGATGAATCACGTCCAGACTGGCTTCCTGAGAAGTTTAAAAGTCCTGAAGATATGGCTAAAGCTTATGCCTCTTTGGAGAGTAAGCTAGGGCAACCTAAAGAAGAAAACCCAGAAGTAGAAGACGTATCCCCTACGGAAAACCCTTCTGAAGTAGCTGAACTCCTAGACAGCAAAGGTCTAGACTTTTCAGCATTTCAAGAAGAGTACTTTGAAACTGGCACACTATCAGAAGATGCTTATACTGCTTTGAATGAAGCAGGTTTTTCTAAATCTCTGGTAGATTCGTGGATAGCAGGGCAAGATGCTCTAGCTGATACCACTAGAGAAAGTATGTATTCACTAGCAGGAGGAGAACAACAGTATGGTCAGATGGTTCAATGGGCTTCTGACAATTTACCTGAGAGTGAAGTAGATGCTTTTAATGCAACAATGAACACACAAGATGCTAACTTAATTAAGCTTGCTGTACAAGGCTTATTTGCACGTTATCGTTCTGAGGCAGAGCCTAACCTTATACAAGGTAATAACAGTTCTGAAGCCACAGGTGGGAGATTTGAAAGCACAGCTCAAATGACTGAAGCTATGCGTGACCCTAGATACGCAACTGACCCTGCCTATAGACAGGCAGTAGCTAATAAGTTAGCTAAGTCTAGTCTGTTTTAATATTGTTGTTATGGTTGGGGGATTAAGTTCCCCCTTCCTTTTAAGTGCACGATTAATTTGGTGTATTTAAAAGGAACTGATCATTCCTACACACTAAGCTAGAAGACAAACGATTACCCCTGACCCCTTGCGAGGGACAATCTTGGAGAAAGGATGTAGAAATGCTGAGTGTAATTTCAACTCAACTTAACTACTAAGAGGTAATTAAAAAATGGCACAAGCTGCTTCA
>Ga0222718_10002959_pt1 | contig 14819 bp, 23 predicted proteins | sample C33_27DmetaG_FD_165045 | JGI IMG/M metagenome (GOLD analysis project Ga0222718, IMG submission 165045) | Estuarine water microbial communities from San Francisco Bay, California, United States - C33_27D | ecosystem: Environmental > Aquatic > Marine > Unclassified | place: USA: California... | reverse complement strand
CCGTTACGGTATTTCTGCGGTAGTAAATACCGTATGCGTTGTCAAAGCTGACACGAATACTACCAAGCGTAACCGCACTATCAACAACAGTCCCATCATCCTTGATAACACTCACGCCACCATTAGTCGCCACCGCAATCGTCGGCACAGGCAATCCTGTAGCAGCATCAATCGGGGCGTTGGGCAGAACGGTCATGGCTACATCGTTGACTATACCAGAGATTATTTCAGTATTACCTACTGGGTTTCTCTGGTCTGCATTCCTGTTAGCAATGTTGTTTGCAAAAGTGCCTCCGCTTGTATTGGTACCAACACTCGTAAACTGACGACCATTGTCTGACACAAACTGAATAAGAGTTAGAGCATCAAATTGATTGCTACTGGCTGTTTTACCAACAGAAATTATCCCATTTAAAGCTGTTACAGATGACATTTCTCCCGTAGAGCCAAAGTAGTATGCCGTACCAGAACCCCAAGAAACACCTTCATTAAACACCATCCACATAGGCAGATCAGGATCATCACCATCGTAGATCGTAACCTGATTACTCTCAGCCACAATCACAGCAACCGCAGGGAACTCCTTACGGCTACCACGGGTGGCAGTGTTCAGTGTCTCATTGTACCAGCTAGTATGCTGTGTGCGCTTACGCCATGCCCCGCCATCGCTGTCCTTGCGGGTGTCATACACGAATACGTCTACGGCTGTGTCGGAGATGGTGGCTGCGATTGCGTTGAGGTCTAACTCTTTGAGAGCCGCACTGTCGTTGGGCTGAACTGCACTTGCCGCAAGAGTTCCTTGGGCAGATGTGGCGTAATCTGTAGAGTCAAAGGCTTTGACTTGGGCAAGGTTTGTTACCTCGCTGTCCATAAGTGCGCCAGCAGCGGCCACGTTAGTCGCATCTGTTACGTCAGCGCCAGCTTCAATGCCTGCCAGTTTAGTTTGCTCTGCATCACTGAACTCGTTAGTGTCAGCATTGCTTTCATACGCAGTCTTAATCTCAGCGGCAGTTTGATCTGCTGTAGCACCAGCCTCAATACCGTCTAGCTTAGTGCCATCTGCGGATACATCACGACCATCTACGGTTCCAGATACGACCAGATTGGGAACCGTGAGATCACCCGTCATGGTATCGCCAGAGGTATCTACTTTACCTGTAATGGAGCTTTCTTTAGCTAAGGGGTGACCACCCGCAGTAGAGCCATCATGGACAACAACTGTATCTTTTGTTGTATCAATAGTGAGTTCACCCTCAGCACCTGTAAAGGTGGAGTGCTCAGTAGTAGTCCCACGGCGTCTTTTAATCTGCGTTGTCATGCTGCGATACTCCCATAGTCAGCGGTTTCCCCAGCTGAATCTGTAATAAGTCCAAAGTCCTGAAGGTAGCTCAAAGACTCAATTAATGATATTGCTCCAGCTGCTGCTGTACTGGCTGCACTACTTGCTGTGACAGCAGAGGCTGCTGCATTCGTTTCTGAAGTAGCTGCATTTGCTTCACTTGTTGCTGCGTTGCTTGCTGATGTTGCTGCCGCATTCTGAGAAGCTAAAGCTGCACTAGCTGAACTAGCTGCATTAGTTTCTGAGGTAGCGGCATTGGATGCTGAGGTAGATGCCTCACTTGCTTTAGTTGTTGCTGTAGCTGCACTTGCAGCAGCATTTGTTTCTGATGTAGAAGCCTCAGATGCTTTGGTTGTAGCTGTAGCAGCTGAGATGGAAGCTGAGGATGCTGAAAATGCAGCATTCGTTTCAGACGTAGAGGCGTTAGTTTCTGAAGTAGCAGCATTTGTTGCAGAAGCAGCTGCATTGCTTTCAGATGTAGAAGCATTAGATGCGGAGGTAGCTGCGTTAGATGCTGACGTAGAGGCTGCATTGGCTGAACCTAAAGCAGACGTAGCAGATGACGCAGCATTGGTCTCAGAAGTGGAGGCATTAGATGCAGAAACAGAAGCCTCAGATGCCTTCGTTGTAGCAGTAGAAGCAGATGTAGCGGCATTAGTTTCTGATGTAGCAGCATTAGTCTCAGCTAGTTCTGCATTGGTTTCAGCTGTCTGGGCTGCTGTAGCACTGGTAGCCGCAGCAGTAGCACTAGCAGAAGCCTCAGCTGCTTTAGTTGTAGCAGTTGTAATACCTGCCTCAGCAGTTGCTTGGGCAGTCTGAGCAGCAGCTAAAGCGGTAGCTGTAGTCTGTACTACATCCTGACCATTAACAAACAGAGCATTAGCATTTAGAATATCGTTATTGTTTAAGTCTAGGTCTGCCTCCATAGCATTTGGAGTACTGCCATCTAAAGACAAAGTATTATCGAATGCTTCTCTGATATTCTCAAAGTTAGCATTTAACACCTCAGTAGAGTTAAACCCTGACTGTAGTGTAGTTACTGTAGGTCTTTTAGCCATTTTGTTTTCTTACCTAAAAATTGCTACTAAAACTTGCTGGCTTATTAGGCCAAGTTACAGTATTCGGAAAACCACTTTGATCTGGTAGAGTTAACAAAGCTGTTCGATAGTCTTTCCACTCTTGCTGCTTCTCTAACGTAAGACCTTCCCAGCGCAAGGGGTTGGTTACAATAGGGTCTACCTCATGCTTTAAGTAGTAGTTACGTTCAGCTCTTACTTCAGCCTCAAGCTCTTCTGTTGTTTTAGGGTCAACAAAGGATGTAACACCCTCCGCTGTAATGTGGTTGTGACTATTGTTTAAAGCCGTTCTCCAAGTACTGTCACTAACCTCTACGTTAGGCGTAGGTATCTTACTGTGTAGCTCAGGGGTGTACCAACCAAGGATAAAGTTATTAGAATCTATATGCGCATATTTCATATTAGTATCCTATTGAAAACATGGCTTGGTAAGTGGCACGAGAGTCGTTCTCACCAGCATAGATGTTTGCTGTGTAATACTGAGAGTTACTGACTTTATAACCGTGCCAGTTTTCGTACCAGCCACTTCTTTGAGTGTAAGAGAAGCCAAGACAAGCATTAGGGTAAGTAATGGGAAAGTTCCGATACCCGTGGGAATAGTTCCAGTTGTCCCACTGGATTATAAAACCATTGCTTAGTGTAAGGTATCCTGCATCCCCAGTGACATCCCTACCCGTCTCTTTTAGTGACAACGCATCAATGGCTGCTTTAACCTTAGCTGGAGAAACAATAGCTTCAGAAGTCGATGTACCAGCTTGCCAATCAGAAGTAAGCAACGTATCCGTTAACTGTAAAGCAGTATCAGCTAAAGAACCCTGAGCAGCTGTAGCATATGCTGTACTGTTTGTTGCAGCAGCTGTACCTAAGGTTGGAGTATTGATTAAATCTGTATAACTACCTGTAGCTGCTACTGTAGCTAGTCCCAGTGTAGTTCTAGCTTCACTCGCATTTTCATCATCAATTAAGTTAGAACCAAACACGGTAATGTTTTGAAAGGCTGCTCCAGCTGCATTGGAAGGAGTAATAGCTACACCATTCAAAAGCAGAGCATCAGCCTCTAAAGTATTTACATTAATTACATTGTTATTAGCTAAGTCAAGCTCTGCTTGCATAGCATTAGGTGTACTACCATCCAAAGACAGAGTATTGTCAAAAGCATCCTTCAATGCATTAAAGTTAGAGTTTAGTGTAATAGTAGAACTAAACCCTGACTGTATATCTTGTATTGGAGGTGTCTTAGCCATATCAGTTAATTAACCCAATCCTTGCTGCATCATCTTCTGTATCAGCTTTATCCATAGCTGCTTGCTTCAAAGCACCGTCTAGTTCATCTTTAGACGGACGACCACGCTTACGTCCATTACCATCTAAGTAACCAGCATCAGCCAAATACTTCTGAGCATTGTAACTAGCCTTACCCTCATTAAGATCATTAATCATGTTCTTAACTGTACGAGCCTTCAGCTTGAGTACTAACTCTTTCTGCATCTGTAGGTGATGTTTCTTGAACCATGATAGGTTACACAGGTTTTCCCAAACGGAGTAGTCCCCAAACACAGCCATTGCAAATTCGTACTCTGTAGGGTCTTCCATTTCAATATAGATTTTATGGAGGGACTTGTAAGTTGTACCAGCTACAATATGATCTCTCTTCTTCAAAGAATATAAAGTTAAACTGTTACGAGTATCTGGTAGTGTTGTCTCATAGAACCAAGTCTTACTAGGTTTCTTAGCCATTGTCATTACCTATTAAAGAAGGAAGGAGATAGACTGTAACTGGTACTAGCTACAATCTACTCCTATTCTGTTTATCCCTGTAAGGGTATATAGCAGGGGGGACATCTTAATATTATTATACACATACTGATTCAGGTTGTCAACACCTAATTTACTTTTTATTGAAATTAATTGTGGACTGTGCTTATTGTACTTGTTTATCTAGGGTCTAGAATTTCTGTTAGTAAATATTTTTGTGTGTTGTACATACAAGAGGCAACCCCTAACCCCCCTCCCGCCCGTTGCAATTATGCAACATGTTGCGCATGGGCCACACCTGTTGTAAATCGGTCACATGTTATGTTATATTATAACAATTTAGATGCGGTGTTACACCTACTCACACTCCCACAGCCATTAACCCACTGAAACAATTACAATAAACAGTTAACCTAACCAATATTCTTTTCTTGCTATTATATAGTCTTAAACCACCGGGCTAAATTAATTTGTAAATCGTGCATTTTTCTCTTGCTATCTGTTTTGACCTATGCCATTAATTGGTCATCGGCAAACGAACACCGGATCAAACGCCAAGGCAAACGCATCCAACCTGAGTTTCTGAGCAAGGCCTAGCAATCAAGAGGGCCACCGGAAATAAAAAGACTTGACTACGAAGACAGAATATGCAGACTGAATAACAAGACAAGACGACACATAGACTAGCTTAAGGACAGCGTCCAAGATACGGGGCGGAAGAACGGTGACTTGAATCAGCCCGTCGAATGCTGGGGCTAGTCGTGTTTGATTGATACAGGGGCATCTTTTCCTCCCGATAGGTGTCTCTTTATCAATCAACCAAGGAGCAAGACTATGCAATTTGTACGCAACATCAACGCAGTGTTTAAGCAAGCTCAACCACATGAGATAAAGCACGGAAAGACATGGTATCGTGACGCATTGAAAGAGTGCGAAGACATGGCGGCATGTTATCAACTGCCAGTGCATATCGTGGCAGGGGTAGTGGCGGCATTGTCACCGACTAACAAGTGGGAACGTAACCTAGTCGATGCCGCCAACATGTGCAAAGTGTTTACAGATGGAGGATATGTAGAAGATTGTGCTCCTTGTACTTACACCAAGATGCGTGACAAGGCGTGGTCTATCTTGCAATCCATGCCACATAATGCAGAGGATGTAGCTTTTATCCTCAATGGGCCTAAGATAACAGACTTCTACCTATGTATCATGGGGCATGATGTTTGTGTAATTGATGGTCACGCATGGGGTATTGCCTTCAAAGACAGACGCAACATGCAGGACGTACCAAGTATCGGTAAGCGGATGCGTAAGGAATTACAGCAGGCCTACAGTAGAGCAGGCAAGAAGCATGGTCTCACCGCCTATCAGATGCAGGCCGCAACATGGGTCACATGGAAGCGCATCCACAATGTCTGACCTGCCACCTCACATAGAGGTAGAAATTTCTAGGCTAGGGGTTGTCAAACCAATCAAGGTATGCAAGCCTGAGCCTACACCACCTACAAGTCCATCATGGGATGGCAAAGGGGAATGTCCCTACTAACCTAAGTCCTACGCAGTGTAGGCAATGTAGCAACAAGGAACTAAAGCTATGACAACTATCAATGTAACAACTCGCCCAATCATGAAGTCAATCAACCAAGCATTCTATGACAAGTACACTGGTCACTTCACAAGGGCAAAGCGTCACACCTACAACTACAGCATGATTGATGATCTCTTGATTGAGAAAGATGCAGAGATGACAAGCCAAGCCATTGCTGACCAACTGAATGAATCAGCGGAGAGGGTAGAGTACCGCCGACAAGTCCTGTTGCGTGAGAAAATGATCCAACCTAAGCGTATCGGTAAGCGCCTGCGTAAGATCATGCAGCTGCAACAAGCCAAGGCTGACATCGAGAATCAAATCAAAGCACTGGAAGGGTAAGACAATGAGTGTATGCGGAGAGATTGAGACAGCAGAGAGCCTCATAAAAAGTCTCACCAATCAATATGATTATCTGATCGAGCAGCATGGGCGGGGTGTCCGTCCATCATGGGTATCTGAGGAGCTAAGTCACTTAGGTATGCGGATACAGGATGCCAATGCCAGACTAGCACTGTTGCTAAATGGCAACAAGGTAGAGTATTGATGTGATAGGGGGTAGACGTATCGGAATTGTTTGGTATAATAAGTATTACGGATGCCCCCTGATACATAGGCAATACAAGGAGAGCAAGACATGATCTTTCTTTTAATATGGTTCCAAGTAGTAGAGGAACAGGGAGTAAGGTATCATCACCTGTCTACCCATAACAATCTTACCCTCTGCAAGTCAGAGTTACAGATAGCAGCTGTAATGGTTAACGATAGGACAGAGACAATAGAATGTATAGGAGTGAAGCTGGATGATTGAAGTAACTTACATTGACCACATGGGCAGTGACCTGACAGTAGCTAACGCAGCAAGGGTATCGTTTGGTAAGGTAAGCGAGATGGAGGATGATCCTTGGGGGCCACCCAAGCTCAAGAAGAAAGACAATAAGCTGATCCGGTATCTCGCAAGAGAGAAACATATCAGTCCATTCGGTCACTGCTTTGCCAGCTTCCACGTTAAGGCTCCCATCTTTGTAGCACGACAGCTGGTCAAGCATAAGTTCTTGAGATGGAATGAGATTAGCCGCAGGTATGTCGATGATGAGCCTGAGTTCTATGTTCCTGACGTATGGCGTGGACGTAGTGCCGACAAGAAGCAAGGTAGTGAGGGTGTTGTTAATCTTGAGCTACCGCTATTAGCAGCCCATGTAACAGCAGTTGAGCAATACAAAGAGTTACTTGATGCAGGTGTAGCGCCAGAGCAAGCACGTATGGTACTACCACAGTCTACCATGACTGAGTGGTACTGGTCAGGTAGCCTTGATGCCTTTGCTGATATGTGTAACCTGCGCTGCAAGTCTGACACACAGGCAGAGACACGGCAGGTAGCACAACAGATTGATCGTAAGATGATTGAACTATTCACTGTCTCATGGGATGCACTGACGGAGGATGATGATGAGTGAGTATGTAAATGAACCCGTCAAGATAACTGACATAACTGAGCATGAGGATGGTAGTGCTACGTTGCAGGTAGAGTGTGACCCAAAGACATTCGCTGCTATCTTTAACGTAGGCTTTGTGTCGCTGATTAAGACTGGCCTATACTGGGAGACAGACAATGATAAGACCCATGACTGAAGAAGAACGTAAGGCATCCTTAGAACGTGATGAAAAAAACAAGTGGCGTAAGTGTGTCAGTTGTGGTAATGCAAGTAGAGACACGTGGTGTGGTTTCTGTCTGGAGGAAGAATGATTAGCAGTGAGTGGAAGAGACTATTGAAAGAACATGAAAACTTTAAGGAGAATGTAATGGCAGAGCACACATCAGAGGACATCGTGCAGGAGCCTGAGCACTATGCACGTTGGAAGATTGAACCTATCACATACATCATGCTGAATGGCTTTGACTTCTGGCGTGGCAACATCATCAAGTATGCTAGTCGTGCAGGGTTTAAGTCATACTCAGGCAAGACAAAGGATGCCAGTGAGATACTTGATCTACAGAAAGTTATTCGTTATGCTGAGATGCGTATCAATCAACTGGAGGGGAAGGAGAAACTGTAGTGTTTACCATAGAGTTCGAGTTCGATTACGTTAAGGTTGTCTCGATGGATGAGACAGGAGAGCATGACGATCTGCACCTGTACATCACAGATGATGGCACAGTTTTTCTGACACAGACAGAGGTAGAAGCTGACACAGACGATGTGATCTGTGTAAAGTATCAACAGTTGCTTGACATCCTAGCATCTTTACATCAGACTGAGGGTGCATATCAAAATAGAAAGAGGAGTATGAATTGACAATAGACTTTCTTTACGGGGCTGTGACAATGTACCTTCTAGGTGTGCTGTTTTTCTATGAGGCCTTCACACCTAACGATGGCGAGGAGACAGGTTACTTCTACACCTCACTCGTCTGGCCTTACATTGCAATTAAGTTAATCATCATGAGAATTATTCATGGTAAACAGGAAGAGGACTAGACATGCGTTGTTATATATGTAATGCTATGACACAAGGAACGGAGATATACTGGGAAGAGAAGACACAGGACTGGTCACCATGTCCTAAGTGTGTAGCTAAGATCAAGGAGGCAGAAGAAATTGAACTATTCGATGGAATACGAACACAAGAAACACCAGCCATGCCAAAGTTGCGGGAGTAGTGACGGTGTTTATCCTCACGAGGATGGAGCATACTGCTACGTGTGCAAGACCAAGACATTCCCTGATGATGAGGAGCAAACAATGCAACCAACACTAACAGCAGTCAAGCCACTGCAACCCATAACTGGTACGGTGACAGCCATCACCAGTCGTGGATTAACAAAGGCTGTAGCTGAGAAGTACAAGGTGCTTACATCACATGGACAAGTCAATCTTGTTTACACCCTAGATGGTAAGCCAACAGGCTACAAACAGAGAGGACTAGAGGACAAGACATTCAAGTTCAACGGCAATGCACAGGCTGACCTGTTTGGTCAATCAGCATTCTCCAAGGGTGGCAAGTCAGTCACCATTACAGAGGGTGAGTTCGATGCAATGGCTGCGTATCAGATGCTGTTTATGTCTGAGCCATGTGTGTCTGTAATCAATGGTGCATCAGGTGCAGTCAAGGATTGCAAACGTAACTACGAGTGGCTCGATAGCTTCGAGAAGATTAACATCTGCTTCGACAGTGACAAGGCAGGGCAGGATGCAGCCGTTGCAGTTGCTGAGTTGTTCGATCCTCGCAAGGTACGCCTAGTCAAGATGGTTCTCAAAGACCCTAACGACTTCATCTTACATGGTCGTGAACGTGAGTTCATTGACAGTCACAAGAAGGCTGGTCCCTTTACACCTGACGGTATCATCTCTGGCTCAGAGCTGTACGATCTGGTAAGTACACCACCAAGCTATGACTGTGTGCCTTACCCCTTCGATGGTCTCAACGACATGACCAAGGGCTTACGCACTGGTGAGTTGATTACCTTTGTGGCTGGTACTGGTGTCGGTAAGACACAGGTAATGCGAGAGATACTGTACAGCCTCATCATGCAGGACAAGGGTAACGTAGGTACTCTATTCCTAGAGGAACCAGTACGTGACACAGGCCTAGGCATGATGTCGATACACGCAGATAAGATGCTACACCTACCAGATACAGAATACACAAAGGAAGAATTTGATAATGCGTATCAGGCCACTCTTGGAAGCAATCGTGTCTATCTGTATGACAGTTTCGGCAGCAATTCTGTTGAACGTATTGTTAGCATGGTTCGTTATCTAGCACGGTCATGTGACTGCAAGTACATCATACTTGACCACATCAGTATTGTTGTGAGTGACCACGCCAAGGATGAACGCAAGGCCTTGGATGAGATTGCCACCAAACTCAAGACGTTAACAGTAGAACTTGACATATGTTTACTTATGGTGTCTCATCTTAACAGGGACAAGAACCGTAAGCCACCAGAAGAAGGAGGTACTATCAACCTACAAGACATCCGAGGCACGGCAGGTATCGGTCAGCTGTCCAACATCATCGTTGCACTAGAGAGAAACACACAGGCAGAGGATGAGTTGGAACGTAACACCACAAAGGTACGTGTCATCAAGAACCGATTCACAGGCGAGACAGGTGTAGCTGATAGCTTGCTTTACTCACGCCACACAGGTAGACTTACAAGTTACGGAGGATAGGACATGGAGGTAGTGTTCGACATAGAGACAGATGGCTTGAACCCTACAGTCATTCATGTCATGGTAGCCAAAGAGGTAGGGGTCAAGGGTAACTACATCATACGTGGTCCCAAGGCCTTTGCTAAGTTTGCCCCAAAGGTATCCAAGTGGATAGCACACAACGGTACAGGCTTCGACTGCAAGGTAGTTGAGAACCTGTGGGGCTACAAGATTCCACTGTCTAAACAAGTAGATACACTTGTTCTGTCTCGTCTGTTTAATCCTATGCGTAAGGGTGGTCACAGTCTCAAGTCATGGGGCATACGTCTTGATGAGTACAAGGGTGAGTTCAATGACTGGTCTCAGTACTCAGAAGAGATGAAACAGTACTGCAAGCAAGATGTTAAGGTGACTGAGCTAGTGTATCAGGAGCTACTGAAAGAAGGTTCTAAGTTCAGTCAAGCAAGTATTGATCTTGAGCATCAGGTCCACGCAATCATGTGTGAGCAAGAGGCTAACGGATTTCTACTTGACACTGAACTAGCACAAGAAATCTATACTACCTGTCTTGCTGAGACTACTCGTATTGAGAGAGACATCAAAGAGTTCATGGTTCCTATTGCTGTGCCAGTCAAAGAGGTCAACCTCAAGTACAAGAAAGACGGTAGCATCTTTGCCAATCAACTCTTGGAGGGTTGCAATGTACAAGGTGACTACACCAAGATCATGTGGGAAGAGTTCAACCTAGCATCTCAACCTCAGATTAACAAGAGGCTTAATCGTCTTGGTTGGAAGCCGACAGTCAAGACTAAGGGTGGGGACAGTTATAAAATTTGCCCAGAAAATTTAGCCACTATACCTGACACTGCACCTCAGGCAGTTAAGGGTCTCAAGAAGTGGAAGGTGTTGGAGACACGCTGGAAGCTGGCCTCTGAGTGGTTGCAAGGATCACAGGGTGATGGTAGGGTACACGGACAGGTCATCACACCGGGTGCTGTAACGCATCGTGCTGCACATCGTGGCCCTAACATGGCTAACATCCCATCTGTACCTCACGGTAAGGATGGTATCCTTTGGAAGATGGATGGCATGTACGCAGCTGAGTGTCGGCAGGCTTTCACTGTACCTGAGGGTAAGTTGCTCGTGGGTACGGATGCAGCAGGTATTCAGTTGCGAGTGCTTGCTCACTACATGAACGATCCTGTATATACAGAACAGGTTATTGACGGTGACATCCACACGTTTAACATGAATGCGCTGGGCAAGTTCTGTAAGGACAGACCCACAGCTAAGACATTTATCTACGCCTTCCTGCTAGGGGCAGGTGTGGGTAAGATTGCAGAGATACTTGGTTGCAATGCAGCACAAGCAAACAAGTCTATGCAAAACTTCTATGAGGCACTGCCTACACTCAAGAGACTAAAGAGTGAGGCTGCTCGTGCTGCCAGTATGGGCTGGATGAAAGGTCTTGACGGACGCATCCTGTCTATAGGTAGTGAACACCTTGCCCTGTCTGTTTATCTACAGGGTGGGGAGACAGTCATCATGCGCCTTGCCAATCTATTATGGTACAGCAAAGCTAAGAAGGAAGGCTTGAACTTCAAGCAGTGTGCATGGGTACATGACGAATGGCAGACAGAGGTTGACGCAGATCAAGCAGAAAGGTTAGGTGAACTACAGGTGCAAGCCATTAAAGATGCTGGCACTTTCTTTAAACTCAACTGCCCTATGGATGGTGAAGCAAAAATAGGCAGAAACTGGTTAGAAACTCATTGACATGGGCTGCTACTCAGTGTATTATAATCAAACAGACTACGCCAAAGGAGATATACATGGCTGATAAGAAAATCGTACTCAAAGATGTTGAAGTTTGCTGGGCTAAACTACAGGAGCCAGCACTCAAGTACATGTCAGAGACAGAGACAGAGTTCACTGTAGCAATCAAGATGAATGACCAGCTTGAACGTCTCATGACTGACTTCAAGTTGAATAAGAAAGTCAAAGAGGGTAAAGATACTACCTTCGATGGTGCTCGATTCATTCAGATTGGTCTTGACCACAAGACACGAGGTGGTTGGACACGTTACGGTGAGGTCTACGATAAGAATGGTAATCCATCAGAGGACTTGGTAGGTAATGGTTCAAAGGTAAACATGTTTGTATCTATTGGTAACAGCCAGTACGGTAACATCATTAAGCTGGGTCACCTGTCTCACATGGAGCAAGAGACTAAGGAGATGTACTTCGACTTCTGTCAAGTCATGGAGCTTGTAGACTTCGAGCAATCATCTGCTGTTATCAAGTCCAATGCTGTTAACACAGCAGTAAATGCTGTACCAGAGGAAGAGATGTCCATTCCATTTGAGGTGTGAAGAATGACTAAAGATATTGATAGCCTGATCGAAGATGTCTATGCTGTGCTTACTGATGGTTACACATCGACAGAGGAAACCGAGAAGGTTATCGATACCTTTGGTGACAGCCTCAAGGACTTACTTCGTTCTCGTTTGAAGCCCCGTACAGGAAAGGGAGCCACACTACGCCTGTCAGCAATCGGTAAGCCTGCTCGTCAACTATGGTATGACAGTAAGGGACACAGCCGTGAGACTATGACTGGCGATAAGCTACTCAAGTTTCTGTACGGGGACATCATCGAGGAGATACTACTTACTCTTGCTAAACTATCTGGTCACAGTGTGACACATGAGCAAGAGAGGGTGAAGGTTGCAGGCATTACAGGACACATGGACGCAGTGATTGATGGTCATGTAGTTGATGTAAAGTCTGCCTCCCCTTCAGCCTTCAAGAAGTTCTCTCAGGCAAGCCTAGCTGTTGATGATCCATTCGGATACATGCAGCAAATCTCTGCCTACAGTGAGGCTGTACCTGACAACAAGGGTGTAGCTTTCTGGGCAATGAACAAGGTGGATGGTTCACTCGTACTGTACCAACCATCTGAGGACTTACTACCCGACACACAAGAACGTGTCACTGAATTGATAGAAGTCTTAGCATCTGACACACCACCGGAACGGTGTTACGAGGTTGAGTTTGACTACAAGACAGGCAACGAGAAGCTGGCTATTGGCTGTGTTTTCTGTGACTTCAAGAAGGAGTGCTGGAAAGATGCAAACAATGGAGAGGGTCTCAAAGGGTACAAGTATGCAGCTATGCCGTTCCCCTTATACCTTACCAAGGTGGTGAGGAACCAAGGGTTGCGGAGATAGACGTTGCCTAAGAAGTTAACCACTCGACAACGAGCACTCAAGGCTGGGTATAGGTCTGGCCTTGAGGAACAAACAGCTAAGATGTTAAAGAAGAAGAAGGTTAAGTACACCTACGAAGAGACCAAGATCAAGTGGGAAGACTTCAAGATTAGGACGTACACACCTGACTTTGTTCTTCACAATGGCATCATAATAGAAACTAAGGGCCGCTTCACAGCCGCCGATAGACGTAAACACCTTGAAATTAAACGACAATACGGGACAGAACATGACATCAGGTTCGTCTTCAGTAACAGTCGTGCCAAGTTATACAAGGGTGCTAAGTCTTCATACGGTGATTGGTGTGATAAGCATGGGTTCCTTTACGCAGACAAGGAGATACCAGAGGAATGGTTAAATGAATGACGATTTGACTACCCGCATTATTGAACGGTTCAGTATTGAGGAGATAGCAGATGCTGTCGGCATTACGCCTTACATGTTTGTCCAAGCATTTGCAGATGAGATAGTTGACAACCTTGGAGCTTTGTCAGATATTGACCACGGGTTCACAACAAAGATAGAGGACTACGAATGATTACACAAGAAGACATCGACGCATTCAAGATTGTAGACGTTACACCTATGGACTATTCCTATTGGGTAGAAGATAAGATCGTAACGAAGGGAGATACCCGCCTAGTTGAGAACACTCTAGGCTTGGTGGGTGAGGCAGGTGAGGTAGCTGAGAAGATCAAGAAGTATCTCAGAGACAACACAAAGGTCAGTCAGAAGGAGATTATAAAGGAGCTAGGGGATGTGGTGTTCTATGCTACAGCACTATCCAATTACTTCTACAGTAATCTCTCAGAGGTTATGCAGACAAACATGGATAAGTTGAATGATCGTGCAAGGCGTGGTACGATTAAAGGGTCAGGAGATAACAGATGAAACAGAAGTGGGTAGAGAATATCTTTGTTCGTTTCATGCGGTACTGCGTGATGTGGTCAGAGCATCGAAAGGCAATCAAGATACTTAACAGATTGTCCGACAGGGAACTGAAGGACATTGGCATTAGCCGAGAAGACATTGACCGGATGGTCTGGTTAGAAGAAGATAAAACAATGCGAGGGCGTGGCGAATGAACAACCTACTACCAACAGACTACCAGACTTTTATTGCTACCTCACGGTATGCTCGTTGGCTTGACAAGGAAGGACGCCGTGAGAACTGGGGTGAGACTGTAGCACGTTACATGGACAACATTGTACGTCCTGTTGCAGGTAACGACAGCTACATCAAGGACATCGAGGAGGCTATCCTTAACCTTGAGGTGATGCCATCCATGCGGTCACTCATGACAGCAGGACCAGCCGCTGCACGTGACAACACTTGCATGTACAACTGCTCTTACCTACCCGTAGATGACCTTAAGGCCTTCGATGAGGCTATGTTCATCCTTCTCTGCGGTACTGGTGTCGGGTTCAGTGTCGAGAGACAGTTCATCAGCAAGCTCCCAGAGGTGCCTCAACTCTTCGAGAGTGAGACGGTCGTTGTCGTTAAGGATAGTAAGGAAGGTTGGGCTAAGGCTCTCCGTCAAGTTATTGCACTCCTCTACAGTGGTGAAATCCCTAAATGGGATGTGTCTAAGGTTCGTCCAGCTGGTGCTCGTTTGAAGACATTCGGTGGTCGTGCCTCT
>Ga0222718_10002955_pt1 | contig 14828 bp, 24 predicted proteins | sample C33_27DmetaG_FD_165045 | JGI IMG/M metagenome (GOLD analysis project Ga0222718, IMG submission 165045) | Estuarine water microbial communities from San Francisco Bay, California, United States - C33_27D | ecosystem: Environmental > Aquatic > Marine > Unclassified | place: USA: California... | reverse complement strand
ACAACATAGACGAAGAAGAAGAAGATTACCAAAGACATCAGCTAATGTTATTCATTTTTGCGCTGATTGTTACGGTATGGAAATCTTAGAGAAGCTATTTAAGAAGCATAAAACTTGGTGTGATATAGTAAAGTCTTTTGGTTGTGATCCTGACACAGCAGAGGATATTACACAAGAGATGTACCTGCGTATCGCTAAGGTGGTTGAGAAGGGTACAGACATATCTTTCGGTAACGATGTGAATTACTTTTACATCTTTAGAACTCTTACTAGCATCTTCTTAGACTATAAGAGAAAAGAGAATAAAACAATACACATAGAACTTGAGGAGATTGAAAACAATTACAGGGCAGATGAGTTGGTCGATTATCAGATTCAGTATGAGAAAACACTAGATGCTTTAAGTGAACTGTATTGGTACGACAGAAAGGTGTATGAGATAATTGATTCGGGAGAGTCTATATCGGAACTCAGTAGAAAGACCAACATTAGTTACTACTCACTCTATAATACTTATAAGAAAGTCAAGAAACATTTAAAAAAGAAGCTATGAGAAAATTCTTTTGCATTATCAAACTCGGCACAATGGTTCACGGTCTTACTGAGATCATCACTTTAGGTAACGCTTATGCAGTAGCTTACAGGATAGCTAAACTGTTCGGAAAAGAGGATTGTGGATGTTATCAGCGTGAGTTATTCCTTAATTGCTTAACTTGTAAAGAGGACTGTGATGAATGAGGAAGATTTAAAATTATGGACTGAGATACGACCTAAAAGAACTGCAACCTACTACCAAAGACAGAAGATGGCAGAGTTGATGAGTAAATACTACGGAGTTAAATATCAGGTACCCTGTTCTTGCCCATCAACCATTAAGCAGATCATTAACCAATTAGATAAACTAAATGAGCCTTCAACGAATCAATGACCTAGAACAAGCAATAGTATTAATTCTAAATATGGATGGATGGCAATTAGAATGGTGTGGTGGTGGTTACGACCATTACGATGCAAAAGGTACTACACCAAAGGGCAAAGAATGTGTAATCGAGATGAAATTCAGAAACAAATACTACGAGACCAAGATGCTCGAAAAGTATAAGTACGACAAGATGATGGAGATGGATAAGGATATCATCAAGCTGTACTTTGTGAATGATCCTAAAGCGAACTACACCTTTTGGCTTAATGATATTGTTCTGAGTGAACCAGTCGAGTTACAATGTCCTACTACCACATTGTGGGATCAAGAGAAGAAACCAAAACTCGTTTACCTATTAGAAGAAACACAAGCATCAATAATCACTAATAACTAAGTACAATGACACTAGAAGAAATGATTGTCTTTTACGTAGAATCAGAACCCAACAACTATGAACTGGGTGCTAAGATCAGAAACTATTATAACGAACACTTAAAGAAATAACTATGCCAATTCCTACACCAAAACCAACTGAGAATCAAAAAGACTTCATTAAAAGATGTATGATGGACTCAACAATGATTAACGAGTACCCAAAAACAGATCAACGCTTTGCGGTATGTCAAACTCAATGGGAAGAAAAATAATTTTGCTTATTAACTTTTGTTGATTATATTCGTGGTATGGATAAACTTGAATCATTCAAAGACGTAAAGTACCACGAGGACATTCTATATGCTCTTGGGGTAGTCAAGGAACAGAAGAAGCGTAAACCTTCAGACACCATCGATAAGTTGGGGACTGCTTTAACGGACATCGCTTTTTATGTGAACCACCTGCAACTCACTCGTGAGAATTATGGTGCGATAGTTAGGGAACAGTACACTAAGATTCTAAAACTAAAAGATGAAATCAGAGAACTTAGAGAACAACTCAAGGGATACACAGAAGATGTGGACTTCGATCTACATCCCGAACAAAAGCAAAAAGAATAGATATGGTAACAAGACTGGAGACAGGCATCGTAGTAACTCGAACCAAGAAACGAGGTATTGAGATCATCAGAGCATACACCCCTAGAGAGTGGGATTATAGAAAAAAGGCTGTCAAATGGTGGCACTTTGCAAACAAAACGATTAAACAGAGAATCAATGGATAGTATTACTTTATTAGATGGAACGATTTGGGATAAGACCGAACTAATTGAAAAAATGAATGATGATAGTTTTTACTATGGGTATCTTTCTAAAGCTGCTCTTAGTTCATCATCACTAAAACTCCTACTCGACTCACCTAAGACTTACAGGAATGTAACGGAGTATGGAAATGAAGAAAGTCAAGCACTAAGAGATGGTTGGTTATTTCACACCGCAATCTTAGAACCTGAAGTATTCTCATCTCAGATATTTGTAGATGTAGCTTCAAAGAATACTAAGGCTTATAAAGAGGCTAAAGCAGAACACGGCAAGGTGTTTACTATGACAGAGAAGAACGATGCAGAGCGAATAGCTGATGCCTTCCTAAGAAACACCAAAGCAGTAGAACTTATTAGAGACTGCGAGTTTGAAGTTCCAGTAATCGGTGAGGTGATGGGCTTCCCATTTAGAGGTAAAGCAGATGTACTGGGTAAGAATAGAATCGTTGATCTAAAAACTACAACCGACATCAAAGCCTTCCCTTATTCAGCCAAGAAATACTCTTACGATGTTCAATGCTATCTTTACTCAACTTTATTTGGGATAGATTATAAGGACTTTGTATTTTTAGCTGTGGACAAAAAGAGTTTAGATATTGCGGTATATTATTGCTCTGAAGAATTTTACCACGCAGGTGAGCAGAAAGTAGAAGCAGCATTAGAGATATACGACACTTACTTCTTACAAGCTGCTGACTTGGATCAGTATTATATAGAAGGCATATTATGATAGACAAGATAGTTGAGAAAGTAATAGGATTATTTAGGAGTCGATCTAAAAGAGGAATAGAGAAATATGGAACAACATTAGAGGATAACGATTTAACCCACTTAGAGTGGTTACAACATCTCCAAGAGGAGTTGATGGATGCAACATTGTATATTGAGAAAATTAAAACGATAATAAATGAAGAGAAGAATCAATAACCTGATTAACACAATCAATGAGGAAGCAGGAATCGATATATTTAGAAACACACGTCAAAGAGATTATGTAGAAGCAAGAGCCTTACTAACATACCTACTAAGAAACTACTTCGGTATGCGACTAAGTGAAATACAAAGACTCTTTAAGACAAACGGATACCCTATACACCACGCAACACTATTGCACGCTCTAAAGAGTTTTAAGGATACTTACTTACCACATAATCCATTCTTACAGGGGGTGTACACTAAAGCATCTGAGACTCTAAATAACAAAACAGAGTTCAAGATTCGACACATCCAAAACAAGATACAAGACATACCAGAAGAAAAGCTAGATGAGGTTAAACAACTAATAGACGATTTAGCAGTATGAAGGTGGTTAGCAAGAGTGAAGATCAAAGACTTGAGATAATCATAGAACACTACACCAAGTGGGTTGAGACAGCAACAGACGAATACCACAAAAAGTACGCAGAGATAATGCTCCAAGCAGCATACGATGAGAAATACAAACAAGTATTCAAAGAACTAAGCCAAGTAGAAGAGTTCGTACAACCCAAGAAGTTATACCACAAAAGCAGATGGAAGAGATATATGACCTTAGATACTTACTTGAACAAGGCAAGCTAATCCAACAGATGATGACCATAGCTATGGTATTACTATTTGTTGAGGTCGCATTCTGTATCAAATGCTTGATTAGATGGGTGTACCGCTAAAATCATTATTCTATTTCGTTATATAAGTAGAATTGAATAAACAATCTTTTTCAAATGGATAAAAGAGTAAATAACGGAGGTGCTAGAGAAGGTGCAGGTAGAAAGCCTAAAGCAGATGAGGTAAAACTCATTGAGGCATTAGATCAGCATATAGATAGTCAAGAAGTATTTGACACACTACACGGTCTTATTAAGGAGGGTAATATGAGAGCAATACAGCTTTATATGAATTACCGCTTTGGTAAACCGAAAGAGAATGTTACACTCAATACAGATGGGTTTAACATCAACTTTAAGGAAATACTAAGATTTGATTAGCATACAAAGTAAATACGAAGTTCTCGTAAATTCAGAGAGTAGGTATTTCATAGTAACAGGAGGAAGAGCATCGGGAAAGTCATTCAATATCTCGGTGCTTTTGCTTTTGATGACCTTTGAAAGAGACCACACTATTCTCTTTACTCGCTACACTTTAACCTCAGCTTCTATCTCTATCATACCTGAGTTCTTAGAGAAGATCGAACTACTAGGATTCGAGGAATACTTCCACATCACTAAAGATGAAATAGTAAACCTAAAAACTGGTAGCAAGATCATATTCAAAGGTATTAGAACCTCATCGGGAGATCAGACAGCTTCACTAAAGTCTATACAGGGTGTAACTACTTGGGTACTTGAAGAAGCAGAGGAACTAACAGATGAAAAGAAATTTGACACCATAGACTTCTCAATAAGATCAAATAAGAATCAAAATAGGATCATACTCATACTCAATCCTACAACTAAAGAGCATTTCATCTACAAACGATTTTTTGAGGACAAGGGAGTACAAGAAGGAAGCAATATAACGAAAGGAGATACTACTTATATCCACTCCACATACATAGACAATCTTAAACACTTAAACGATTCATTTGTTCAGCAGGTTGAGGTGATGAAAACTAGGAGACCTGAAAAGTACAAGCATCAAATCTTAGGAGGGTGGTTAGATAAAGCTGAAGGGGTAATTTTCCCAAATTGGGAAATCGGTGAGTTCAGAAGAGTAGGTACAAGTGTATTTGGTCAAGATTATGGATTCAGTAATGATCCTACGACACTCATAGAGACCAATATAGACAAGTCTAACAAACGAATATACCTCAGAGAGTGTTTCTACCTACCACGACTCACAACAAGCGAGATAAGCCGTTTAAATAGGCAATACGCAGGGGATAGTTTAATCATAGGAGACTCAGCAGAACCTAGACTCATTACAGAGCTGCGAAGAGAGTGCAACATCAAAGAATCAGTCAAAGGACAAGGCTCGGTTACTTACGGGATTAGTTTAATGCAAGACTATGATCTGATAATAGAACCCAATAGCACAAACCTCATCAAGGAACTGAATAACTACTCTTGGCTAGAACGAAAGAGCAACACACCAATAGATGACCACAACCACCTCATCGATGCAGCGAGATATGCAATCAGCTACCAGTTAAAGAATCCTAACTATGGCTCTTATGCAGTGAGATAATTTTTTTTATTTTTTTTGATTTTTATTTGTTTATTAACAAATGTGTATTATATTTACATCATAAAACAAATACAGATATGGAAAGACATTTTAGACACTTGGTTTCAAAAAGCTTAAATGGACAACTTATTAAACTTGTAGAAATTGAACAAGAAAAAAGAGTTGTACGGATCGATGGTAATGGTGTGATGCATCCACTTACTGCGGAAGAATTGTTTAAATTAATTAAGTAATATGAAAAAATACGATTACTACGAAAAGAAAGCACTCAAAGCTGCGGATAAGTTTACAACTACCGTTACAATAGCTTGTGCAATAATTCTTGTTCTAATGATTTTAGGACACGCAATTTTTAGTTAAGTAAATTTTTACTATATTAGTAAGGAGTAATAGTTAATTAGTTTGGTTAGGAGAGGCAGCCCCGTAAGGCTGTCTTTTTTTATTTAAAATCACTTATAAATTTCGTTATATAGATATGAGAGTAGAAATTAATGTACCTGATTCTCTAGGTGAGATTCGGTTAGAGCAATACCAAAAGTTCGTAAAGCTATACGATGGTGAGGTAACAGAAGAGTTTATGTCTCTTAAAATGCTCGAGATATTCTGTGGGGTAAAACTCAATGAAGCCTATCAAATGCGTTTTAAAGATGTGGATGGTGTGGTGAAGATAATCTCTGATGTGCTTAATGAGAAACCTCAGCTAATTAGAAGATTTAAAATGGATGGTGTAGAGTATGGGTTTATTCCGAACCTAGATGATATGTCATTTGGTGAATACATTGATCTTGATACTTATTTAGGAGACTGGCAGAACATTCACAAGGCTATGGCTGTTCTATACCGACCAATTAAGTCTAAACACGGTGAGAGATATAACATAGTTGATTACGAGATCATAGACTCAGAGATAATGCGTAAGATGCCTTTAGATGTAGTACTTGGATCGGTGCTTTTTTTTTACCGTTTAGGGATGGACTTATCGAAAGCTATGATACACTATTTGGAGGAACAGGAGGAGAGTCGTATAGTTCAGTATCTCAATTCGGAAGCAAATGGGGTTGGTATCAATCAATATACGCACTCGCTCAAGGCGATATTAGACGATTTGAGAATATCACTGAATTAGGATTACATCAATGCCTTACGCTACTAACATTCGAAAAAGAAAAAGCAGATATAGAGGCAAAACAAATGAAAAGCAAATTTAAGTAATGAACGGATTTTATAGAGTTACAGACAAAATACGAGAAACGCTACAAGCTGACGATAATTGCAATACGGTTACTTATGGCGATATAACAGAGATTGATCTGAATAAGCAGACCATCTTCCCACTCGCTCATATTATTGTAAACTCAGTAGTAAGTAACGATACCGTACTAAGATTCAATATATCTGTTCTTGCTATGGATATTGTGGACATATCAAAGGATGAGGTTACTAATATATTCGTAGGTAATGACAATGAGCAGGATGTACTCAACACACAGCTCGCAGTACTTAATAAACTCATTCAGAAACTAAGAATCGGCAACTTATATGTAGATAAGTACCAAGTACTGGATGATGTAACATTAGAACCATTTAGAGATCGCTTTGAGAATCAAATAGCAGGATGGACTGCAACAATGGATGTAGTAATAGAAAACGATGTAGATGTTTGCTAATACACAAAAGGCTTTTAATGAGTTTGCCAAGTATGTTATTAAACAGGCTAAGACAAACTTGACTAAGAAAAAGAAAAACGCTAGTGGAAGTCTATATAACAGCTTAGATTATGATTTAAAAGTTAGCAAGAACTCTTTCAGCTTACAATTCATAATGAATGAGTACGGAATGTTCATTGATGAAGGGGTTAGGGGTTCTAAGAGTGTGTACCCTGAATCGGCTCAATCAAGATTCGAGTTCTCAGGAAGATTTAAAACAATACCAACTAAGGCTCTCGATCAATGGGCAATTAGAAAAGGCATTAAGGGAGTAAGAGACTCAAAAGGAAGATTCATTGATAGACAAAGTTTAAAATACGCAATAGCAAAGAGTATATACGAGAAAGGAATAAAAGCAAGTATGTTCTTTACTAAACCATTTGAGAAAGCGTTTGATAATTTACCTCCTGAAGTGGTAGAAGCATTTGCATTAGATATAGATGACTTATTTGAATTTACAACATAGATGGCAACAAAGATTAACATAAGAAGTCCGTTTTACTACAAGAAGTCTGATCCCGATTTAAATTATGTGGATTTAGATGTATATATAGGAACTGGCACAACTGCATCAATCACTAAAAAGTACGATCTGCTAAAAACAGAAGCGGGGAGTAATAACTATGTGGTTTTTGAATTAAGCGAATTAGTAAAAGACTATATAACAACTGAGTTTGATGGTACATACGATAATGAACCTGTATGGCTTAAAATAGATTATATAATTTACAACTCATCCGATGGTATAGAGGATAGTGGTACTGATACTTATCTAGCGTTTGCAGGGTACACGGAATATGAAGAAGGTATAAATGATGGGGGATCAAGAAATAAACTTATCACCAATAGCAAGATATTCGTTCCTGATGGAGAGAATTTGACTATCCCTGTGTTTTCAGAAGATGTTGTAGATGTAACATTTCAAGGGGATACCTCAACTGTGGTTACTACAACCTCAACTACTGATACAGATTCTAAGATTGCTTATCCTAGTGTAGATTTATCAAGCGTAGGTAATGTAACCAACATTCTAATTGAAACCATTACGGGAGATATAAATGTAGCTGTTGAGGTGATTGACTGCTCTAAGTATGATCCACTCAAAGTAACATTCTACAATAAGCACGGTGCACTACAAGACTTATTCTTCTTTGCTAAGAATATAGAAAGTTCATCTCGCACCACTGAGAAGTATAAATCAAGTGTATATGATGCGGGTAATAACTCGTACTCTATAAATCAACACCAGTATGCAAACCTTAGAGTAAGTGGTAAAGAGCAAATATCTCTAAATACAGGATATGTGTCTCAAGACTACAATGAGCCTATTAAAGAACTTATGATGAGTGAAAAGGTATGGCTTACTAAAGACTCGGTGGTTTATCCAATAAACGTAACAAGTTCAAACGTACAATTTAAGAACAGATTAAACGACAGCTTGGTAGCTTACACCATAGAGGCTGAATATGCTTTTGATACAGTACAGAACGTAAGATAATGCAGACATTACAAGTTTACATATCAGGGGAACGAGTAGATTTATTCCAAGACGAATCAGTATCTATTACACAGACTATAAAGAATGTAAAAGATATCGATAAGGTGTTTACTCCTTTCACTAGAGACTTTTCACTTCCCGCTTCAGCTACAAACAACAGAATCTTTAAGCACTATTACAATTATGATATTGTAGGTGGGTTTGATGCACGAGTAAGAGTAGAATCAAGATTAGAGATTAACTACTTACCATTTAAAGAAGGAAAACTAAAACTTAATGGTGTTGATCTAAAGGATGGCAGACCTTATGCGTATAGAGTGTCTTTCTTTGGGAATACTATCGACCTTAAAGATATTGTAGGAGAGGACAAGCTAAGTGATCTATCTCAGTTAGATGTTGATTTGGCTTATGATGCTGCGACAGTTAAAACACAGCTTATAACACCGGTTACCTCAACTACTAAATACGCTATACCTCTTGTTACAGCTACTCAGAGATTGTACTACAATACTGAAGCTGCACAAACATATCAAGACTCAGGAAACTTAGTTTATAGTGCATCTACAAGACAGGGGGTAAGATTCAATGAATTAAAATACGCAGTAAGATTAGACGAGATAATCTCAGCAATAGAAAACGAATACTCTATAACATTTGCATCAGATAGCTTCTTTAAAAACACTACCTACTATTCAGACATCAATAATCTGTATATGTGGTGTCATAGAAAAAAAGGAAGAGTAGAGATAGAGTCAGAACTATTAGAACAAGTACCATTTACAAACGGTGGTGGTGCTTACCCTCCCAATACCTATGGATCAACAATGTCCTCTAATGTACTTACTATTGATGTAACTACTGGGCAACAGCTAGACTTCTTTGTTGAGGTAAATAGTTCTGCATTTATTTACAGCTTAGAGGTATATAGAAACGGAACTATCTACAAAACAGCAGATAGAATATCGGGAGACTACAATATGGGTATTCCTGCGTTTGCTCAAAATGACACATTTGCTGTTTACATTAGAACCTATGAGAATGATGCAGATTTCTCGGATTTGAGATGGGAGTTCGATTGGTTAAACTCAGGCACACCTACTACTGATACATATAGTTCTAATTTCACATCTAGCAACTTTATAGCTTCGTTCAAATTCAATATCGTTAATCAGATACCTGAGATGAAGGTAATAGACTTTATATCGGCTCTGTTTAAGATGTTTAATCTGTTGGCTTATGTTGAAGATGATGAGATACAAGTACTACCTTATAATGACTACTATGCACTTCTAAATAGAGATGGTTCAGCAAGAAGAGAAACATACGACATTACTAAATATGTTGATCCAAGTGAGTCGCAGGTTGATGTAGCATTACCCTACAAGCAAATAGATTTCTTATACACAGATACTAATACTTTGTTAGCTGCACAACACGAGCAAGAGATAAGTGATACAGCTTGGGGTAAGTTAGACTATACAGATACTAGTGCAGAACTATCGGGTGGTATTTATAAAATGGAAGTGCCTTTTTCACATTTAAAGTTTGAGGCATTAGCTAATGAGTTCGATACCGCAGATAATCTTGCTATTCAATGGGGATATTATGTGGATGATACTGAGGAAGCCTATTTAGGTGCGCCTCCTATTTTTTATATATACAGTCCTACATCAAGCAAGAGCATATCATTCGTAAAAAGAAACTCTTATGAGTCGGTGAGCCTTAGTGGTGGAATCAACTGTCCTCTAAACTCTAAAGGAACAACCTCAACGGACAATAACATCAATTTTAGAGCAGAATACGGAGAAATACTAGGTACACCTACCACATTCACAGAAACGCTGTTTAAACGCTTCTATGAGGATTATATCGTAGAGATATTCGCATCTAATAGACGATTAACTAAAGTAACAGCATATCTACCAGTAAGTACTCAGATTAACTTACAACTGTGGGATAGAATACGCATAGGAGACAGAGATTTTAAGATAAACTCAATGACCACGAATCTAAAAGACGGTAGAACAGAATTAGAACTCATCAACCTATGATAAAAGAAATTATAGATATGTTAGAATATGCTAAAGGTGATACAGAGAACATCCGTATCGCACAAGGCAAATACTATCTACCTGAGAACTTAAAAGGATTAGTAAAACAAATAAAGACTGAATACAAATGTCGAAAACAGTAGTATTAAACATAACTGCCAATACTGAGGCAGCACAGAAGGATATAAAGAATGTAACTAAAGAGATTCAGGAAACCAACAAGGCTACTACTGAACTCACTGGTGCGTTTGATAAAGCAACAGGTGGATTTATAAGCAGGGGTAAGGGTGCTATTGATACTGTTAAAAGTTTAGGTAGAGGATTTCTTAGTGCGGGTGCTAATGCTACTAAGATGGGGAATCTTATTAAGGTTGCTCTTACTTCTACGGGTATTGGTGCTTTATTAGTTGCTTTTGGATCACTATTAACTTTCTTTACTCAAACACAAAGGGGTGCTGATAAAGTAAAACAAGCATTTGCAGGTGTACAAGCTGCGGTAAGTGCTGTTGTTGATCGTGTCTCGGGATTGGGTGAATCTTTGACTAAATTGTTTAGTGGGGATTTTAGAGGCGCATTAGATTCTGCTAAAAATGCATTTAAGGGGCTTGGAGATGAAATTGAAAGAGAAGTTAAGGTAGCGGTAGAATTAGAGCAGATATTTCAGCGTATTCGAGATAGAGAGATAGAACTGATTGTAAGTAGTTCTGAATTACGAAAGGAAATCGCTAAAGATAAACTTGTAGCTGAGGATAGAAACTTAGCATTTGAAGAAAGAGTACAGGCTTTAGATAGAGTTCTTGAAAATGAAAATAAGTTATTTGAAGCAGAGCAGAAATTAGCTATACAAAGAAGAGATGCATTAAAAGAGCAAGTAGAGTTAGGGGAAAGCAGAACGGAAGATTTAAGAGAATTAGCGGAAGCACAAGCAAGGGTTAATGACTTAGAGGCTGAATCTGCTACAAGACAAAAAGAAGCATTTACTAGGAGACAAGCCTTACTACAAGAGCAGAAAACTTTTGAAGAGAATGAACTCAAAGAAAGATTTAGAATAGCACAAGAATCAAATAAGGCAGTTGAAGATGTAAATGACTTATCCTTTGCTAGATTTCAAAACAGAATAGCTGCTGAAACTAAATTGGTTTCTAAGGGTGCAGAGGAACAGCTTAGAATTTATCAAGCAACAAAAGAACAAGAAGTAGCACTTGAAAAAGCGACAACCGAACAAAAATTACAATTAGCATCTCAAACATTTGGAATGATTGCAGGGTTGTTAGGAGAAAACTCTAAAGCGGGTAAGGCAGCAGCTATCGCACAAGCTACAATAAACACTTATCAAGGTATCACTCAGGTTTTAAAGAATGAGACTACTATTCCTGAACCATTTGGAACGATACAAAAAATTATAGCAGGGGGAACTGTACTTGCTTCGGGATTACAGGCTGTAAGATCAATTAAAGCACAACCATTACCACAAGTAAGAATCGCACCTTCATTCGGAGGCGGAGGCGGAGGCGCAGCTATTTCAACTCCTGCACCACCATCATTCAATGTGATAGGCGCATCGGCGGGTAATCAATTAGCAGAAGCGTTATCAGGATCACAACAGAAACCTGTAAAAGCGTATGTGGTATCACGAGAGGTAACTTCTGCGCAAGAACTCGACAGAAATGCGGTAAGGGATGCCTCGATATAAAATACAAAAATAGACCATAAAGACGTTATATAAATATGAAAATAATAGAACTCATCTTAGACGAAGATAATGACTTCGCAGGAGTAGAAGCTATTTCAGTAGTAGAAAATCCTGCAATAGAAGAAGATTTTGTCGCATTAGCAAACCAAGAGATTAAACTTGCTGAGGTAGATAAAGATAAACGGATTCTAATGGGTGCTTTACTAGTGCCTAATAAGCCTATATACAGAAGAAATGCAGAAGAGGAATATTATGTGTATTTCTCTAAAGACACTATTCGTAAGACAGCAGAGATGTTTCTTATGAGGGGTAATCAAAACAACTCAACACTAGAACACCAGTTGCCACTAAACGGATTATCATTAGTGGAGTCTTGGATAGTTGAAGATGAGGTAAAAGACAAGAGCAGAGTTTATGGTATGGAAGTTCCTGTGGGTACTTGGATGGGTGCTGTGAAAGTGAATAATGATGAGGTGTGGAATGACTATGTAAAAACGGGTAAAGTTAAAGGATTCTCTATTGAAGGGTATTTTGCAGATAAGATGCCAAGACCGCAAGAATCGATTAACGAAGAACTTTCTAAGATTGAAGAAGAGGAAGCTGAGACACTACTCTCTACTATAAAGGCTATCATTAAAGGAGACAAAAGAGTAAAGGGTGGTAAAAGAATGGAGATGGAGTCTTACTCTGATTATCCTGATTCGGTTAAGAACAACGCAAAAAGAGGTATAGACCTCAATGAAGAAGTAAACAATAGATGTGCTACTCAAGTCGGCAAGATTAGAGCGCAACAACTCGCAAAAGGAGAACCTATCTCAGTAGAGACTATTAGAAGAATGTATTCATACTTATCAAGAGCAGAAGAATACTATGATGAAAACGATTCACGTGCTTGTGGCACTATTTCGTATTTATTATGGGGCGGTAAAGCGGGACTTAGATGGTCGGCTGCTAAACTAAAAGACTTGGGTGAGTTAGACCTAAAGAAACCTTGTCAAGCAGGATACGAGATGATAGGAATGAAAAGAAAGAACGGAAAATTAGTTCCTAACTGTGTACCTATCAAGTAATGGCTAGACAAACTGTAACTGTAAAGATAGAAAAGCCTAAAAAGAATAGGCACGGTGTACACGCTAAAACTAAGACTAGCAAGCTAAAGAACTCAAAGAATTACAAAAAAGCATATAAAGGACAAGGTAGATAATGGCAAACGTATATAACACATCTTACAAAGTACAAGCTGATGTAGATACTGAGGCGGTTAGACTACAATATAACATCGAAGAAGGGGCTTATGTTACAACTTCTGCGGGTGTATGGACTGTATATAATGGTGAGTGGGTAAAACTCTATCCACAGTCAGGAATAGGATCAGGATTAGGATGGACAAGATACGATGATGGAACTTATACCTCATCTAATAAATTGGCTTTGTCAGATGGTGTTGAAGTTACACTTCCTAATGATGCTGCAACAATATACAGAAGCTATACGGGTATTGACTATTACAACTCATCTACTAGCAAGATACTAGCGGACAATGAGAACGACACTTATGTAATGACTATCGTATTTAAGTATTCTGCACCTAATGCGAATCAAACGCATATGGATGTACAGCTACAAGGTGGTAATGGTACTCCTTATGACAGAATAAGATCAGAAGCTACATTCCCTAAAGGAAACGATGTAGAACACGACTTCCATAGAGTATTCCAATGGTATGCAGATTCAGACTTTGTTGATTTGGGTGCTACTTGGAAAATAACCGCTTCAGGAGGCTCTGCTACTGTGTGGGATATTATTTACTTTATTCAAAAGACACAAAGCTATGCATAAGGATAAGACACCATCATATTCATCTCCTAAGAACAGTTCAAGAGGCTGTTTATGCAAAGATGCAAATACCTATTCAAAAAAGTGCTGTGATGGATCATTATGGGCGCAAGGGATAGGTAGAACTAGGGGAACTGAATAATGAAAATGCAAAATAAAAACCCTTAATCGTTATATTAATATGAAACCAACAGAAATGCTAAAAGAAATCAAATCATTACTAGGCATTGAGTTATCTGCTGAGGTTGAAGAGGTTAAAGTGGAAACTTCTGAGGAAGTTCAAGCTGAGGCTGAGGTAGTAGAAGCTACTGAAGAAACTAAAGTGGAATTGGCTCAAATGACTTTAGAGAATGGTACTGTTTTGGAAGCAGAGGAGTTCGCACCTGATTTTGAGGTATTCATTATTACTGAAGAGGATAAAATTGCTCTACCAGTAGGTGAATATACTATGGAAGATGGTCAGATTCTTGTTGTGGAAGAAGAAGGTATCATTAAAGAGATCAAATCTGAAGAAGCCCCTGCTGAAGAAGAAGCCCCTGAGGCTGAAGTGGAAGTAGAAGCTGCTGAAGAGGAAATGGGTTATGTAAGCAAAGAAGAGTTCTCGGCTGCGGTTGAAGAAATCAAAGCTATGATCGAAGAACTTAAATCTGCTAAAGAAGAAATGGCTGCTCAAGAAGCGGTAGAGGCTCAAGTAAAAGAAGAGTTATCTGCTACTCCTGCTGCTGCACCATTGAAACACAATCCAGAGGGTGAAGCTAAAAC
>Ga0222718_10002953_pt1 | contig 14829 bp, 25 predicted proteins | sample C33_27DmetaG_FD_165045 | JGI IMG/M metagenome (GOLD analysis project Ga0222718, IMG submission 165045) | Estuarine water microbial communities from San Francisco Bay, California, United States - C33_27D | ecosystem: Environmental > Aquatic > Marine > Unclassified | place: USA: California... | reverse complement strand
TATAGGCTTGTGACCCGGAATGTTTGTCAGTACGTCTACACCCATTTCAATGGTACGTTCGTAGCACTGCTCGTGAGACGGATAAGGACCACGGGTATCTTGCACAGCAAAGCACTCACTTGTTTGTGACATTACGCAGACCAATATCCATGCCTCAAACATTACTCATTACTTTCTGCCCATCCCTCTGCCCTCATAGCGTCCTCTACGTGTTTCAACGTAAATGAACGCCCATAGTGTGCCTCAACTGCCTGTCGCACGTAGAAGACATCACTGTGGGGGATATGGAGACGGTCAAGTGAGTTAGTACGGATAGCATGGTAGAATGCTTCGAGTACATTGTCTGTGTATAGTTTTACGGATTTCTTTGCCATTGTCAAGTAAAAACTTTCATTATCTTAAACAATCACAGATAGTATGCACGAGGCCAACACCCAGCACATACGTGATGTAAGCACAAACAATACTTCCGTAAATGTACATTAAATACTTGGTCATTGTAAGTGATACAGTTAAGTGAGTTTAACAAGAAAACTTAGTAGACACTAAAGTTGTACAGCTTAGTGATTTATGTACTTAGAGCAATAAGACAGTTAACTGTACACCTTTAGTGTTAGTTATACTATAATTATACCAGATTTCACAGGCCGTGTCAAGCCCCTCATTTCATCTGGTACCACACTTTTTGAAATCATGGTACCAGATACATCAGAAGTGCCTATTTTTTGTGCAGTTGCACAATGCTTGTGTATATATACATTGTCAGTTGCTCCTGTGGTTAACACTCAATTTTCCTAATCTGTGTATTTCTGTGTATATACTACGCCTACACCCCCCACCGGCCCCTGCCCGTGTGCCTCACCGCGCATGACATAGGCGCATTATGCCTGTGTGACAGCCGCAGTGAAGGCCAAACTGTCCAAGGTTGGACACTTAAAGCATTGAAAATGCTATATACTTGGTGTCATCAGCAGTTGTAAGACAACTGTTATGGTATCAGTTGCCATATCGAAGATATGTTGTGGAGTGATGGTGTGACATATCTGCAACAAGTTGCAGTGCCGATGCACATTCTCTACCCCACCTATCGGTGTTGCTTTTCTGCCACACTACACCCCCTCAACAGCATGGCTGTTGTATTTATGCAACAGATTCTGTGCCTACACATGCGCACACATACACACGGGGAAAACTTCACGCCTGTTTCCACGCGCATTATGCGCAGGAGAAATCACGCGCGGTTTTGCCGTTGACATTCTCAGCAAATCTGGATTACGAAGTAAGGGCTTTCGAGGCACCCCGTCTCGACACAACCTATCGGAGATAGATATGACAAACGTAGTTGCTAACGAAGTTACCCTGAAAGACAAGTTCGACACTCTCAACACCCTTGAAGCACAAGGTGCTTGGCTCGGCAAGAAGTTCCGTTCCATCGTGAACTCTGACCGCAAGGCAATCACGGAGTTCGACCTGCCGCTTGGCCAGTTGCTCATGACCCTTCGGGCTGAAAGCGGCGACGGGAAGCAGATTAGCCGGTCAAGGCTGAATGACTGCGGCATTGCCAAAATCGACCGTCGTCGTCGTAGTGAGAGCGAGGAGTTGGCACGTAACTGGGATAACCCAGTCATGCAAGAACTCGTGGCCTCAAAGCGGTTCTCGTCGGCAGTGACCCTGCTTCGTGAGTTCAAGAAACTCACCAATGACAAGCAGCCTGTCGTGAAGACTGCGGAGCAATTGGTCGAGGAATTGTTCAAAGGCATGGACAAGTTCGACATCAGCCCTGCTGATATTCAAGCTGCCCTTGTGGCGAAGCTGGCGGCACCTGCTACAGAGGCAGTTGACACCCAACGTGAGGCAGCGTAAGCTGTCTCACAACTGACCAACCTTGGACACTTTGGAGGTTCTCACATGGCAAAGCGCGGCGCAATCACAGACATGGGGCGACACAAGCCCCTAGGCTCAAGCTGGCGTAGCATGGACACTGGTGCCTACTCTCGCTCTTATGAGCCTGAGACACGGCCAGAGTTCCAGTGCTATGTCACTGGCCAAGCCAAGGCAATGGCCGATGAGTATCAGCGCAAGGTTGATGCCGTTGGCTGGCAAAAGGTTCTTGACATGCTGGGCAATGCTTAGTATGTCTTACGTGAAAAAACACTTGAACATTAGTGAAAGTGTTTATTCACTTAGACAAACTTAAACCGTCCAACCTTGGACACTTTCAAACGGAGTTACGTTATGACACAGCACGATTTCACCCTTATCCGTGACCTTCACAAAGAGGCACGTGGTCGCCGTCCGTCATGCGATTGGGACGAGTGGTTCGCTGCCCTGCCGCTTGCTGAAAAGCAAGACGTGTGGGATGACCTCATTGCGGAGTCACAAGAGCGTGACGCCGACGAGGCTAGTGCGGAGCGGCGGTCATGTCGCCAGTTCCGTGATGCCATCCGTGCTGGTATGAGAGCCGGTGCGCCGTCTGTGGACGACTCGCTGTCATGGCTCTTTGGCTACCACATGAACGGCTGCAAGCCGTACAGTGTTCAGGACATTGAACACTTTGTGTGGGAACACGGCATCCTATTCACGCCGCTTGGCAAAGCGGTAGTTCAGCGTCTTGACGCTATCACAGATTACAGTGAGGTATGACATGACTTATCAAGTTCACTTGACGCCTAAATCCAAGAACGAGAAGACTGGCTCAATCCCTGTGTCCACTACAGAGGCACAGACATGCCCTGCCGCTTGCCCATTCAACAATGCGAATGAGGGTGGGTGCTATGCCGAATCTGGCCCACTCAAAATGCACTGGATGAAGGTGTCTGACCGCCAGCGTGGTGACACTTGGCCCGTGTTCCTTGGCAAGATTGCTAACCTGCAAGCCGATACCTTGTGGCGACACAATCAGGCCGGTGACTTGCCCGGACGCAATGACCAGCTTGATGCGACAGCTTGCATGGAATTGACACAGGCCAATGACGGCAAGCGTGGCTTCACATACACTCACTACGACGTGTTGCACAGCAAGCGCAATCGCATGATTGTGACGCAGATGAACCGTTCCGGCTTCACTGTCAATCTGTCAGCCAACAATGTGGCACATGCTGACCAGCTTGCTGACTTGGACGCTGGCCCTGTGGCTACCGTGTTGCCGTCTGAGTATGAACGCACGTCATTGAAAGGTGAGTGGACAGAGACTTTGGCAGACTACAAGCAGCGTATTGACATCAAGAATGTCAGGACTGACGCTGGCCGCAAGGTGACTGTCTGCCCTGCTACCTACATGGATGATGTGTCTTGTGCTACCTGTCAGCTTTGCCAGCGTCAGCGTGACTTCATCATTGGCTTTCCGGCACATGGTACCAGCAAGAAGAAGGCCAGTGCCATTGCCTCTTACTAATGTCTTATGTGTAATGACACTTGAACTTTTGTGAAAGTGTCATATACACTTAGACATAGTTAAACTGTCCAATGTTGGACACTTGGAGATAGCACAATGCGTATCAAGCCCATCAATCCTGTAGCAAAGGCGTTGGCACAGAACAGACGCCGCACAGCTACACAAGTACCCAAGCCCAAGAAGGGCAAGGGCAGTTACAACCGCAAGACACAGGAGAAGCGGGACAATGCAAATCAAGATTGAAAAGATGAAAAGCCTCAAGACCAAGCCACGCAAAGCAAAGCGTGACGACTGGAAGCGTGACCGCAATGCGGCACGTAAGGCAAAGCGTATGACACAGGAGAAGATGTATGCGTAACGCTGACTTTGCAAGTCTACCACGCAATGACCGTGGTGACATACTCAACCTGTCTGATGTGTTTCTTGACCTGACAGACGCACAGATTGACAGGCTATCTGATGACGACTGGACGAGAGTGCAGGAGTATCAGGAAGAAATCGAAATTATGAAGGCTGACTTCCTCGAACATGAAATGCCTTTATATGACCGTCCAACCTTGGACACTTCAAACCCGACTAACTAACCAACACAAAGGAGATTATATCATGGCTACAATCAACATCGAGAACACCATCGCATCCGGTTCCTATCACAAGCGTTCCACTGGCCCGACTGGTCAGGTGCTTGCATCGACACAGGTCGAGGCCAAGCTGGCACGTGTCGAAGCCCTGTACCGTGAGGTGTATGGCGTACCTATGGGCCGCATGAAGTTCTACGACTTGGTGCTTGAGGTTGCTCGTGAAGGCAAGACGGAAGTGGGTGGATACATCCAGTACATGGCACAGGATTTTGCTGGCATCATCCTTGAGCGTATGCACAAGGAACTTGGCAAGCAGGTTCGCCGCAAGAAGCAGCGTGACCTGTTCATTGACGCTGGGGTACACGATGTGTATAATCTGCGTGACCTTGCACGTGGCAAGGCAGGACGTAAGTCAAAGAAGGCAGCATGACCAATTGGGTCTGCGTAGAGTGTGGTGGCACGGATGTGTGGGAACTCTCATGGGTCCGTGCTAACCGCATATCATGGATGCTGGAGTATGGGGAGGATGTACATGGTTACACAGACACCTATCCCATACCTCAGACAAAGTGCATGGACTGTGACAAGAAGGTTTTTCTTGTGGAAAAGGAGACATCGTAATGTATTGGCAAGTCGGTATCAAAATCAATCAGGAGTGTGGGCAGGTAACTGTCCACCCTCAAGCCCTCGCTCAGTCTCGTTGGACAAACGCGATTGAGCATGTAATGGAAATGGCACAGGCTCTGTATCCTGATGCCAAAGTTGAGTTCGACTACATAAAGGAGTTTGACAATGTCTAAGCTGTTTGGAATGGAATATAGTGTAGCCGTAGTGCCTCCCTTTGACAGTTCAGGTCGCCCTGACCTGCTGGCATGGGATGACGCAATGGACAGCCACGAGAATGATGTGGACATATGGGCTACATTCCACGATGACGAAGCAGCAGACCTCTGTGAGCCAGTGCTACGTGACCTGTTCAAGTCACGAGAGGATGCGGCACGTCAGGAATGTGACGAGCCTGTGTTTATCTGCGAAAGTGTCAAGCCTACAACGGCAGAGAAGCTGGACATTGAGTATTTCTGGCAGGACATCCTTGATTTGGGCAACGGCTTTGACCCGGATGAGTTTGGCTGGTCAGACACCGACAACACAGGCAATGAGTACGCATGGAATGAGGACGCACTTGAAAAGCAAGTCCCCAAGCCAGACGATTACCTCTCAGTAGCCATGAATGACCTGCGTGTTGAACTAGAGTGTGCGTTCAACCCATGTGAAATCTCACCTAGTGAAGCAGAGGCGTTTGCATTGGAAAAGTTCCAGAACATACTGCGCCTTGGCATCCAACTCTACAGGAAGAAGGATGATTACTATGACTATTAAGCAACAATGCGAGAAGGACTTTGCATTTAATGACGAGGCACCCCTGCCTTACAACATGATTGTAGGAGTGTTCGGGTTCCTGACATGGAACAATGCGGACAGGAATGACTACGCAGAAATGCGTAGCATCCTGCAAGAGATGATTGACGCAATCAATGAGACAGAGGAGAGTGAATATGCCTAATCACACAGACAACAGAGTAATCCTGTCACACGATGACAGCCAGCAGATTGACAACATCTACAACGTGATGAACACAGGTGACGCAGAACTGTGCAACTACCTGATACCGGAGCCTCGTGATGATGCCGGTGAGCCTATGAGTGGCTGGTACGACTGGCGGCTTGAACACTGGGGTACCAAGTGGGGCATTTACAATGCCACCTGTGAACGTATGGATGCTAACACACTTGTGCTGTCATTCGACACGGCATGGTCACCACCTATCCCTGTCTACGACAAGCTGGTCGAGATGGGCTTTGAAGTCAGCGCACGTTATCTTGACGAGGGCTGGCTGTATATCGGTGAATACATCGACGGCAATGACTGGTCTACAGGTGACGTGGAGAGTGTGGTCACAGAGTATCCTGACCTTGACCTTGAGTTTGGTATTGGTGACCGCATGGCTGAGTGGGCAGAGGAGAATGAAGATGCTGCTGCATGAGTTCTATGGACAGAATGACTACCAAGACAGAAAGGCTATGGTTTTCAAAGAGCAAGACGGCTATCTTATCCTGATGCTTGAAGACAAAACCATCTGTGAAGAACGCACAATCACTGGACACAGTGAGGTGTACGCTGAGAATTGTGCAGAGAACTGGGTACTAGGAGTGATATGATGAAGACACTACGAGTTGAACTGACTGCGGATGAGATGGACACCCTTGCTCGTAAGGTTGAGCATTACTGGCACATGTTTCATCCGCTAGGGTATGACACCCGACTTGACAAACCCGCGTACTATGATAAGGATAGGAAGCTGTGGGTGGCCGTAATCACCCGCCTTGAATCCTGTGACTGAAAGGAGAACTGACATGACAAAGACAATCACATTTGAATTGAATGGCTACGAAGTGGATAGGATGCGTGACGCTATCAACGCCATCAAGAATTTCAATCGTATGACAGACGAAAAGACTGATATCACCTATGATGTCATCCAGAAACTTGATTGCGTTGACCTGTTCTTGGGCCGTCTTATCGGCCTTGACCAGCCAACCTGTGAGCATGGCAGTAGGAATGCGTGGGCTGACTACGTGTGGGTTGAGGAGGACGCTGACTAATGTTTGCAGAAGCACTTGTGTGCCTTGCACTCAACGTGTATCACGAAGCCCGTGACCAGCCCTTCATTGGGCAGGTTGCGGTGGCTCAGGTGGTCATGAACAGGGTGCGGGATGACAGATACCCCGACAACGTATGTGATGTGGTCAAGCAAGGCCCGACATACTCATGGAAGCCAGACTTCCCTGTGCGTCATCGCTGTCAGTTTAGCTGGTACTGTGACGGCAAGTCAGACAAGACACCTGACCAGACAGCATGGGAACAAGCCCTAGTGATTGCACAGGGCGTACATACTGGCAACCTAGATGACTTTGTTGAGGGTGCTACACACTACCACGCAACCTATGTCCTGCCTGAGTGGGCAGATAGCAAGACGCCTGTCGTACAGATAGGTGACCACATGTTCTATCGCTGGGATTAGTGCTTGACTGTGCGTATCCTTTGTGATACAACGTAATCCTCAGTTGCCAAATGAAAGGAGACAACTATGCCATTTGATTCACCTATCCTTACAGCAGAGGAACTGCTGCCAGAAAACCTGAACTTCCCTGTAGAGTTTGAGCCTACCAAAGTTGCAGACAAGAAGTATGTCATCAACGGTAAGACAGGCGACTACCTTGGTGTCGTTGGTGACACGTTCAACTGTGCTGACCATAGTGACTTCTTTGTGCGTGTTCATGACGCTATCACGGAGAACCTTGGCGAAGCTGAGTGCGAAAGCATGAACTTCCGCTGGAAGGTTGCACGTAATAATGCTTGGGCTATGATGGACATGTCCCTGCCAGAAGTGACTGCACGTATTGAGTCAGACAAGCACACGACTACGATTGCACAGCGTATCATTGCCCTGCATGGCATAGATGGTAGCTGCTCCAATCAAGTCTACTTCGGTGCCATCGACTTCTTCTGCACCAACGGTATGATTGTTGGTGAGTATGACGACATCCGCAGGAAGAACACCAGCGGGTTTGACATGGACAAGTTCATCAAGGAACTGAAGGGTTCGACACAGGCTTTCTATGCACAGTCAGAGAGGCTGCAACAGTTCGCAACCAAGACACTGTATGTCGGTGATGTGAAAGCCATGCTTGAGTCCCTGCTCAAGTCAAACCGTAATGCAGAGAAGATGCTTAACCTGTACCAGCAGGAAGCTGCTGTTCGTGGGCAGAATGCTTGGGCATTGTACAGTGCCTTCACAAACTATGCCACCTATGCTGATGAGCGTAATGGTTTCGGGCTGCGTAACACCGGCAAGGACACCAACGCCATCTCCATGTTCCGTCGTGAGAATCAGGCTGCACAGTGGGTGAACAGCACAGAGTTCAAGGAGTTGTTAGCAGCATGAACAATACAGATGATATGAAATACCCTACGCTATGGTCTTGTATCTGGTACAAAGAAGGCAGTAAACTTTTCTCTAGGAGAGAAATCCTAGAGAACGTAGAGCAGCACCTTGATGATTACCACCCGGACTCAAAGTTCAGGTGGTGGTTCTTCTGGTTATACCTCGATGTCTGGGACTTCTTCATGTGCCTTGACCTGATTAAGATGGGTAAGGGGCCATACAAAAGCCTACATTCAGACGTAAGATGGGGGTATTGGGAATACGTGTTTGTGTTTGGGCTACGGAATCCCATTATTCGTATGTGCTGGTCTGTGCTTGATTTCATCAAGTATAAAGTGTTGCGTATGCAATACGTAGACCCTCATCTTGGTTGCTACAGTTATCCAAATTGTGACGAGTCACCGATGGGGTGTCGTCATGTGATGGGCGACGAGGCGGAACCATATGGACACAGAGACTAGGAGAAACACATGAAGACAGTTGAAGATTTAGTATTGACATACTATTCTTCCAACGATTTCAGTATGTTGAGGGACAAGACTAAGAAGGACTATCAATACTTCCTCAACATACTGGTCGGTGAGTTTGGGTCTGTTGAGTACGACAAGCTGTCGAGCAAGCAAGCCAAACACGCATACGAAGAATGGGTGAAGCGCGGCATCACGTTTGCCAATCACGTATGCACTGTGTCATCGTTGCTGTATCGCTACGCTATTGACATGGAGTATGCAATGGTCAATCCGTTTGCCAACATCAAACGCAAGACTGCACCACAACGTAAGGTGGTGTGGACAGAAGACAACGTGCGTCAATTTCTTGACACTGCCTATGGGCAGTTTGAATGGCGCAGCATTGGCCTGATTGTTCACATGGCATACGAGTGGTGCCAGCGATTAGGCGACATGCGTCTGCTGCAATGGGACAACCTCGACATGGATGACAGGAAGCTGTACCTTGAGCAGAGCAAGCGTAGGGCAGAAGTATGTCTGCCAATCGAAGATGACCTGTACGAGATGCTTGTACAGCAGCAGGAAGACTTCGGCTTTCAAGCCTTCGTGGCACCTCGTGTGCTGCCTGTAGGGGGTGAGTACCACCCATACAGCCTAGAGCGTTTCAGCAAGGCAGGACGGGCCGTTATGAGGGAAGCTAATCTGCCGGAAGAGTTACGACTGATGGACTTGCGCAGGACAGGCACGACACAGATGGTCGAGGCCGGTGTACCTATGGGACAAATCATGTCTGTGACTGGACACAGTAACCCGCAGTCAGTGAAGCCTTACATGAGAAATACGTATGCCAGTGCAAATAGTGCATTGACAGCACGTAAATCACATGGTAAAAGCACCTAACTGCCGCAAAGGAAAGTGATATATACATGGATAATATATATAACATTGTAAGTGATATGGATGTACCTGTGGGTATGACCAAGCGTGTTGCTTGTCCCAACTGTGGTCAAAAGACATTCACAGTGACGAACAACATGGGTTCGCTTGTATGGAATTGCTACCGTGCATCCTGTGGTGTGAAGGGCGGGACACGTGTTCGTATGAGTGCTGATGACATTCGTGCTGGCTTTGCCGGTGCCGATGACTTCGCCAAGCAGGACACGTTCAAGCTGCCTGACTACATTGTACCGCACAACTACGACATTGCAGAGATTGCTATGGAGTTGTACGGACTGGATGCACAAGAACTTGGCCTGATGCACGATGTGAAGGACAACCGCATGGTGTTCCCCATCGTACATGAAGGCAAGATTGTGGACGCTACAGGCCGGTCACTTGGCAAACGACTACCTAAGTGGAAACGGTACGGAAAAAGTGGCTTGCCATATGTCTCAGGACATGGTAAAGTCGCCGTTGTTGTTGAGGACTGCTTGAGTGCAGCCGTTGTTGGTTACGGCACCTTTGTCGGGGTTGCGCTTCTAGGCACGTCTTTGCAAGAGTCGCATAAAAGGTATCTCTCGCAGTTCTCAACAGCCATCATTGCGCTAGACCCCGATGCGCTACCAAAGACCTTGCAGATGGCAAAGGAACTACGAGGACATGTCAACGATGTTCGTGTTCTCAGACTAACCGACGACTTGAAATATCGTAACCCGACAGATATGGAGAACCTTCATGGAATTATCAATCATTAGAAGCCTGATGGACAAGTCATTCTACGATGACCATCGCGGCTCAAAATGTCCGCAGCGTCTGTTCAGTAAGGACGTGCGGAAGATTAAGCAGTCAATTGACACTGCTATGGACAGGTATGAGCGTAGCGTCACACCAGATGAAATCGAAGCCCTGTTCATGTCGGACAACCCGACACTGACTACTGCGCAGAAGCAAGCATACACCAGCCTCTTCTCGCAGATTAAGCGTGAAGAGCCTATGGGCAGCGACGTGGCACAGGAAGTGCTGTCCAAGCTGTTCCAGCAGGTAGTTGGTGAGGATGTAGCCAACATTGGCTTTGATATGGTCAATGGTGATGCGTCCAGCCTTGAGGCTCTGCGTAACCTGCTTGAGCGTTACGGTGACGACTTCATTCCCAATCTTAATATCGAGTGGGATGACATCAGCATTGAGACCCTTATGGCGAAGGCCGAACTGGAAGCACGTTGGACGTTCAACATCCCAAGTGTGACACGTAAGGTCGAGGGCGTGTCTGGTGGTCAGCTTATCGAAGTTGGCGCACGGCCTAACACTGGTAAGACATCCTTCCACGCCAGCTTGATTGCTGCTCCGGGTGGCTTTGCCCATCAGGGTGCCAAGTGTATCATCTTGTGTAACGAGGAACCTACACACCGTGTTGGTGCCAGATACTTGACTGCTGCCGCTGGCATGACAGCCCGTGAGGTGCGGGACAACATGTCGAAGGCACAGGCACTGTATCAGCCTGTGATGAACAACATCAAGATTAAGGAAGCAGGTGGTCGGGACATGGCGTGGGTAGAGTCTGTGTGCAAGTCATACAAGCCTGACGTTCTTGTGCTTGACATGGGTGACAAGTTTGGCGTACAAGGTTCCTTCGCTCGACAGGACGAGGCACTCAAGGCGTGTGCTATCTATGCACGTCAGATTGCCAAGACCTACGATTGTGCGGTGTTCTACATGTCTCAGCTATCAGCAGAGGCAGAGGGCCGCGCACAGTTGAACCAGAGCATGATGGAAGGTAGCCGTACTGGTAAGGCTGCGGAAGCTGACCTGATGATTCTGATTGGTAAGTCACCAACAGTTGAAGGTCAGGAAGAAGACAGCCCCCTTCGCCATATCAACATCGTGAAGAACAAGTTGAATGGCTGGCATGGTATGGTGAACTGTGAACTCAACTACCAGACAGCGAGGTACGAAGGATGAAGCTAACACTTGATGTAGAGAATACTGTCACCAAGCGTGATGGTAAGATGCACCTTGACCCATTTGAGCCGGATAACTCCCTGACTATGGTGGGTATGCTCAATGATAGGGGCGAGGAATGGCTGGTTACATTTGACCATGCGGACGAACATGCTACCCCAATGGGTCATGAAGGTGTGCAAGAATGGCTGGATGAAACCACTATACTTATCTGTCACAACGCAGCACATGACTTGCTGTGGCTGTGGGAGTCAGGCTTCAAGTATGACGGCCCTGTGTTCGACACGATGCTTGCTGAGTATGTCATGCAGCGCGGGCAGAAGGAGCCGCTGTCTCTTGAGGCTTGTGCAGAACGCTACGAGTTGGACACCAAGAAGCAGGACACACTGAAGGAATACTTCAGCAAAGGGTATAGCACTCGTGATATCCCACATGAGGAACTGTCAGAGTACCTATCGGCTGACCTTCATGCTACGCAGCAGCTTTCTGACAGGCTGGTATACCGACTAAACACTAAGGCTGACAGTGGGTTACGCGGCACTGTTGACCTGACCAATCAGGTAGCTGTGTGTCTTGCTCGTATCTATCAGCGGGGCTTTGCCGTAGACTTGACTGTGTTGGAAGATGTGCGTGAAGAGTTTGAGCAGGAACGTGACCAGCTTACGGCTGACCTGCAAGCACATGTCCGTCAACTGATGGGTGACACACCTATCAACTTAAACAGCCCGGAGCAACTGTCGTGGGTTGTATACAGTCGTAAGGTGCTGGACAAGCAGTATTGGGGCAACGCCATTGACCCATACATGAATGACGCAGACTTCCGCAGCCTCATGGCGGGTGGTACAGAACGTCTGCACAAGACAAAGGCAACACAGTGCCGTGAGTGTGGCGGCTCTGGCCAGATACGAAAGGTGAAGAAAGATGGAACACCATTTGCCCGAACTAATAAGTGTTCATCATGTAGTGGGGCTGGCTATCATCTTGTGGCTGGTAAAGAGTTGGCTGGACTAAAGTTCAAGCCACCATCAGCTAAGTGGGCCAGTGCCAATGGGTTCAGCACAAGCAAGCAGAACCTTGAGACACTAGAGAAGGCAGCACGTATCAAGGGAATGACAGATGCTGTTGACTTCTTGTCAAAGGTCAGACGCCTGTCTGCTGTCGATACATACCTGTCATCCTTTGTTGACGGCATCCGTATGTACACTAAGCAGGATGGTAAGCTGCATGTCCGTCTGCTACAGCACCGCACTACCACAGGTAGGTTCAGTGGGGCTGACCCTAACATGCAGAACATGCCACGTGGCGGTACGTTCCCTGTCAAGAAGGTATTCGTGTCTCGCTTCGATGGCGGTAAGATTATGGAAGCTGACTTTGCACAGCTTGAGTTCCGTGCAGCAGCGTTCCTATCACAAGATGGAGTTGCAATTGAAGAAGTATCTACTGGGTTTGATGTTCACGCATACACCGCTAAAGTTATTACCGATGCTGGTCAGTCTACGGACAGACAGACTGCGAAGGCGCATACATTCGCGCCGCTATATGGAGCAACGGGCTTCGGCAGAACCGCAGCGGAAGCAGAATACTACACGCACTTCACGGAGAAGTACCAAGGTATCGGGGATTGGCATTCCCGACTGGCTAAAGAGGCTATAGCTACAGGTAAGATTACCACGCCCTCTGGTCGTGAGTTCGCTTTCCCTGACGTGAAGCGTAACGCAAGAGGTCGTGTGTCCAATTTCACACAGATAAAGAACTATCCTGTGCAGTCATTCGCTACTGCGGACATCGTTCCGATTGCGTTGCTGCACATTGATAAACTGCTTGACGGTATGCGGTCATGTGTGGTAAACACTGTTCATGACTCAATCGTCATTGACATTCACCCGGATGAAGAAAGGAGAGTTATCGACATAATACACCAGACTAACAAGGAGTTGCCTGACTTGATTACTATACGTTGGGGATTAGTATTCAATGTTCCACTAGAACTTGAGGCAAAAATTGGCCCCAACTGGCTTGACACCAAAGATGTGTCGTGATATAACTATGGATTCTAACTCGAAAGAAGGAGTATAAAACACATGGAACTGACAACTATTGACACTAACAACTACGCCGCAATGGCCAAGGCTATGGGCATTGCAAATGAGACTGCAAGTGAGCGTAAGCAAGCCAGCACCCTCGCTCGTCTACGTATCAATCACTCACCTATCATGGGTGAGGCAGAGGTGAACGGCAAGACCGTGAACATGGAAGTAATCAGCGGCGGTACCTACAAGTTGGAAGTGCCTGACGGCCCGACGTATTATGCAGAGTCGGTGAAGATTCGTCCGTATCTTCAACGCTTCATGTACAAGCGTTTTGTCCGTGGTATGGGTGACCAGCCCAATCGCTATGTCAAGACTGTCATGGCTGATAACCTGAACATTGACCTCAAGGATAACGACGGTGGGTTCAACTGTGGTAAACCTGCTGGCTACATCCAAGACTTCAAGTCCCTGCCAGAGAAGACACAGGAACTTATCAAGCAGATTAAGCGTGTTCGCGTTTTGCTTGGCACAGTCGAACTGGTCAATGCCACCGACGCATCAGGTAATCCTGTGGACGTAGACGAGACTGCCTTCATCTGGGAAGTTGATAACCGTGATGCCTTCAAGAATGTCGGCAGCGCATTTACTCAGCTTGCTAAGATGAAGCGTCTTCCTGTGCAGCATCTGATTACTGCCAATACAGAGGAACGTAAGATTCCTACTGGTGCAGTATTCTATCTGCCTGTCGTATCTCTTGACGTTACCAATACCCTTGACCTGACGGATAAAGAGCAGGGCATGTTTGGTGACTTCATGCAGTGGGTCAACAACTACAACGAGTACATCATCAGTGCGTGGGCAGAGAAAGTGAACTCTCATGACGACGAGGATGATGAGGCCATCGTAGATGGTATCGTTGATATCGAAGTAGAAGAGGTAGCATAATGAACCACCCTGCTGAACTGGCGTTGCATCAATACATGGAGAATGCTGCTAATGGTAAGTCCACAATGTCTGCGGAGACCATCCAGCAAGTAGGTCTTGATGTCATGGGTGCGCTTGGACGCCAGTTTGGTGGGGGCAACAAGCGTGACAAGTTTGGTCTGCGTATGTCAAACGTGGGTAGACCAACCTGTCAGCTTTGGTTTGAGAAGAACAAGCCAGAGGAAGCACTGCCCCTGCCAACAACATTTGTAATGAACATGATGCTTGGAGACATCGTTGAGGCTGTCTTCAAGGGACTACTCAAGGAAGCAGGAGTACAATATGAAGATGATGCGAAAGTTACACTCAACCTTGATGACGATACATCCATCACTGGCACCTACGATATTGTTATTGATGGTGCTGTTGACGATGTTAAGTCAGCATCTAATTGGTCGTATACTAACAAGTTTGAGTCTTTCGACACACTGAAGAAAGGAGATGCCTTCGGGTATGTGGCGCAGCTTGCTGGCTATGCCAAGGCGT
>Ga0222718_10002952_pt1 | contig 14831 bp, 5 predicted proteins | sample C33_27DmetaG_FD_165045 | JGI IMG/M metagenome (GOLD analysis project Ga0222718, IMG submission 165045) | Estuarine water microbial communities from San Francisco Bay, California, United States - C33_27D | ecosystem: Environmental > Aquatic > Marine > Unclassified | place: USA: California... | reverse complement strand
TTGGTGGGACAGGATCCCCGTGTTAAGGAGTAGAGATGGCAGTTGGTCGCATATCCGGTCCTCTCTTAAAGTCGAATCTCGTTCGAAACGGGATTGATCTGGCTTTTGAGACGGACTTATTATACTTAGATGTCAATAATCAGAAGATTGGTATCAAGACAGTATCTCCTCAACACGAGTTAGATGTAAATGGAACTACCCGCACTACAAATTTAACAGTTATAAATCGTGCAGACATAGGTGATATAACCGTACAAGGTAACACTATCAGCACAGATCAAAATTTCTTAAATCTTGGTACACTTGACACTGTTGTGTATCAAAACAAATTACGTGTAGATAGTATTGATATAGAAGGTAATGTAATCAGTACTAATAGTTCAAATGCTAATCTTGAACTTGCACCTAACGGAACAGGTACAGTAGAAGTACTCAGCAACATGAATGTTACTGGTAACTTACATGCTACAGGTAACATCACAGCTGATGGAGACATCACACTTGGTGATGCTGACACAGACAATATTGTTCTTAATGCAGAAATTGCCAGTGACATAGTACCAGATGCAACAAACACATACAGTTTAGGTACAGATCCAACTGCAGGAGGTAAACAGTGGGCTGATATTTGGGTTAATAATGCTGTATTCGGTGCAGTAAGTTCATCAGCACTGACAGTTGCAGGTATTGATCTTACATTAAAACAAGGCAACATCTACTATGTTGCAGAAAACGGTGATGATACTAATGATGGTGATCATCCTCAGTCTCCGTATGCAAGCATTAAACATGCACTCGGACAAGTTACAGCAGGTGATACAGTTCACATATATCCAGGCGACTACACAGAAGCATTTCCGATGACAGTTCCTGTAGGAGTTACAGTTAAAGGACACAGCATAAGAAGTGTTAATATTTCTCCTACCACAGAAACAAGATACAATGATGCATTTTTGTTGAATGGCGAAAGCACAGTAGAAGACATAACAGTAAAAGATTTTTTCAGTGGTGGTAACTATTTTACAATCACTGAAATAGTTGACTCAGACACATTCAAAGTTAATGTAGGAACAACTGATCAAGCTCACTCATATATTAGCGGAGGCACAGTTGATTTCAGTGACAGTACTGCACCTGTAAATGTAGACACAGCAACATATAATGAATCAACAGGGGTTCTTGAAATTACTACTGTAACACCACACGATTCATATGTTGGACACAGTGTATTCATATCAGGATTGGTGTTTAGTTGCAGTGGTGACAACAGAACATTTCCAGACAACGGATACGCATTCCGTTTTGCAACAGATTTTAAGGTAACTACACGCTCGCCATACATTAGAAACATCACAGTAATCACAGCAGGCTCAACTACCACAGCAGAAGATCCAAGAGGCTTTAACGCAGGTGATGCAGGTAAAGGAGCATACATTGATGGTGCATATGCAACAGCAGATTCACGAGAAGCAAGTATGTTGTTCCATTCAGCAACATTTATCACGCCAGGCGTAGAAGCAATACGTGCAACCAATGGTGTGAGAATTGAGTGGTTAAATTCATTCTCATACTTTGCAGACAAAGGTATTCATGCGTTTGATAGTGTAGCAGGTTTTGCTTATGATGGTAAAACCAAAGTAAGACTAAGTGGATTAAGTGGCAGTGCACCAGCAGGCGGACAAACTGTAACATTTACATCTACAGACAGCTCAACTGTTGTAGGACCGCTTAATATTGAATCAGTTGAAGATAGTGACATACTTGTCATTGACGGTAAAAACACAGACCTAATAAATTTTGATACAACTCCGCAGAGTATTGCATTTAGTGGAGGCGGTAGTGCTACTACTATTGAAAACGTAGATGTAAGAGACTTTGGTGCAGAAATACGTATGATTGGCAGTGCCGCAGTATATGGTAACTATGGATTATACGGTAACGGTGAAGGTGTAATTGTTTACGCTATAGGACAAAATCTTGCTTACATAGGTGTAGGCAAAGAAGTAACTAATGATGACCAAGAAGTAATTCAAGAAAATGAAGTTGTTGAACTAAATGGTGCAAAAATTAGATACAATTCAGTTGATCACAAAGGTGATTTTAGAGTTGGTGATTTATTCTTTGTTGACCAAGACACAGGTTCAGTTAGTTTTGTAGCAAGTGCTTTGAACATTGATCTTACCACAGGTGCAACATTTACCACAGGTGGTGACACAACATTTATCAGCGGTGAAAGAATTGACACAGGCAATCTACGCATAAGTGGTAACACAATAGAAAGTTTGTCAGGCGATGTTAATTTAAATGCTGCAAGTGATGCTATAAATCTAAACAACAATGTTAATATCACAGGCAATCTTGATGTAACAGGAAATGTTACTATTGGTGGAAACATCACTGTAGGTAATGATCCAAGTGACACTATTAACATAGTAGCAGGCATAGAAAGTGATCTATTACCAAGTGAGACAAACACTTACAGCCTTGGTACAAGTGCAAAAACTTGGAGCAATATATTTGTTAATCAAGCAGACATTGACGGCATAGAAATTACACAAAATTACGTTACTACAACAGAATCTAACGCAGATTTAGATCTACGTGCAAATGGTACAGGTAATGTCGTAGTGCCAAGCAACGATGTTCAAATTGATCAAGACCTTACTGTAGATGGAACAGCAACTCTTGCTAACACAAACATCACAGGAACAGTAACACTCGTAGGTGATTTCAATCAAACAGGTGATACAAGTGTAACTGGTGATGTTGATGTAGCACAGGATATGACTGTAGGTGCTGCTGCACAGTTTGAAGAAATACTTGTAGATGACAACTACATAACAACTACAAGTTCAAATGCAGATCTTGAACTAAGAGCAAATGGAACAGGTGAAATTCTTGTTCCAAATAATAATGTAACACTAAACAATGATTTTACTGTGAATGGCACAACTACAACAGTTGACATTACCAGCACAGGTTTAATAACGGCAGACAGTTTTACAAACAATACTATACTAATAGACAACAATGTAGTAGAAACTACTGCAACGGATACTGATTTAATTCTACGTGCCAACGGCACAGGAACAGTGAATATTCCAAACAATGATGTGCAAATCAATCAGGATCTGTCAGTTACAGGAAATATCGCAGTTAACAATAATGTTACAATTACAAACACGCTAACCGTAAATACTATTAACAGTTCAGGTACAATACAAGCCAACAACTTTACAACAGGTGATATTCTTATTGATGATAACTTTATTACTACAACTATTAGTAATTCAGATCTTGAACTACGTGCGGCAGGCACAGGTTCTATTGTAATTGACGATTTTTCAATCAAAGACAGTACAATTACAACCACAGGTGATATGACATTTACCCCTGGTACAGGATTATTGAACATTGATAGCACTGGCGCACTAAAATTACCTGTAGGCGGTACAGGCGACAGACCTGCTCCAAGTGCAGGACAGATACGTTTTAACAGTGATACAGCACAATTTGAAGGTTATGATGGTACTAACTGGATTAGACTAAATGGCTTACAAGATCTTGACGGGAATACACGAATAACAGCAGAATTAACACCTGGTGCTAATGACAATACTATAAGATTTTATATAAATGGAGTAGTTGTTGCTGACATAGATGCAAGCAGATTAAACACCAATCGTGTAACCGTAGATGATATCGAAATAGACGGTAATGTGATAAGTACTACTACAACAGATACAGACTTGCAACTTACTGCACAAGGAACTGGTGAAGTTAAATTTGAAAATTTTGCATTCAAAGATAACAATATAACAAACACAGTTACAGATGCAGTTACTACATTTACAACTACCGGAGACGGGTATGTAGATATAGACGGAACATACGGAGTTGTTTTACCAGTTGGAGGAAATGCTACTCGTCCTTCGGGTGTAACTGGAATGATTCGTTTTAACACAGATGACAATCGTGTTGAATTATATGATGGAACAAGTTGGGTATCTGTAGCAGGTGCTTCGGGAGGTATTAGTTTTGTGCAGGCTGAAGAAATTGCAATTGAAAAGGTTTTGATATTTGGATAATTAAATGGCTACACTATTAAAAAATACAGTAATAAAAAATTGTGGTACAGTACCTGTTTTGATCTACGAAACACTGCCCACAACTCGGGTAACAATTTTAGGATTAAGTTTTACTAATCTTACAAACCAGTTTGTGTATGTAGATGTTCTTGTAGAGGACGATACAAGTGTAAGCGGTTACTATCTAAAAGACAGTATTTTACCTGCAGGCACAAGTTTGAGAGCAGTTAGTACAGGTGAAAAACTAGTGCTTGCACCTAGCAATAGATTGCTAGTGCGTTCGAGTGTAGACGATGCGGTTGACGTTATAGTCAGCTATGTGGAGATAACATAATGACTTATTATATAGGAACAAGTCCAACAGACGTAATTAACGGATTTATCAAAAGATATATGTACGGATTACGTAGAAATGACGATGGTGAATTATTTTTAGTAAAGATTGATCAATTATCAGGCGGAGATGCTAACATTGCTGTAATAAACGACATTGGTATTGCTGCAGAAAACTATTTAGATTTTGAAGAAGGTATTGATTATCTGGCAGGTATAAATGAAGATCATGAAATTGTAAATGATAACCTAAGATATCCACAATTCAAATGGGACAATAGAAGTTTAACATATTTTATAGATCCAAGCGATGGACAGTTTATACAAAGACTTTCAGAAACATATGTTTATCCACAAAACATATCTTCACCTGCTTATGGAGATGGTCCTGATTCAGATGTAATTAGTACAAATAGCCAACCGGACGAAGGATACTAAGATGGCAGAATTTAGTTTAGATAAATTTAAGTATAGATGGAGAGGCGATTGGACCACTGCAACTTCATATCGAAGAGATGATATTGTACGTTTAAACGGTAAAAGTTATGTGTGTTTAGTTGCACATACTTCAGACAGTGCATTTAGAAACGATCTTAATGCAATTTTACCAGGCTCTAATCCACCACAACCGCAACCTCGTTGGGTTGTAATGACTAGTGGTAGAAGTTTCTTAGGATCTTGGACACAAGGTACTGACTATAATTTAGGTGACATAGTTTTATATAATGGTTCACTATATCTTTGCACAGCAAACCATGCCGCTGTGTCATTTGTAGATGAATATGCCAACTGGACTCTGTTTGCATTGCATATAGACTATGTAGGTGACTGGGGCATCGGAGTAGATTATGCTCCTGGAGCAATAGTAAAATACAACGGTTATGTATATGAATGTATAACTGCACACAATTCAGGCGGAACACTTGAAGCGAACATAAATGACTGGGAAGAATTTTATGAAGGTGTAGAATACAGAGGAAATTGGACCACAACTACAGAATTTAGAAAAAATGACCGTGTTAAATTTGGCGGGTCAATCTTTGTTTGTACAAGCACCCATACTTCGGGTGAAAACTTTGACGATACAAAATTTACAGTTGAGTTTCCAGGATTTCAACACCAAAAAGACTGGAGCACAACAGAAACCTATCAAGTAGGGGACATTGTAAAATATGGTGGATACCTCTACTACTCAACTAGAACAAATACAAATCAAAAACCAACAGGAGTAGAACAGGCAGAAGTTGAAGAAGCTGTTGTCGGTGGCGGAAGCGGCGGCGGCGGAGCAGCAACCTCATATATTGTAACTGTACAACCAGGTGGAAGTGGTAACATCTATGTTATAGATGGAGCACCCACTCCAGATTTGACATTTACTCCCGGTGCAAGTTATATTTTTAATCAGGACGATGCTACAAATGACGGACATCCACTCTATCTAAGTGAAACACAAGATGGAAAATTAGGCGGAGGAACAGTTTATTCTGATGGTGTTACATACTTCTTAGATAATGTTCAAGTAGCTGACCAAGCAGCATATGCAGCAGGATTTGATGCTGCTGAACAGAGAGAAGTTAGAATTACAGTAGCCGAAGATGCTCCTACAACACTATACTATGCATGTGAAAATCACACAGGAATGGCTGGAGCTGCTACTATTACAGTGCAAGTAGTTATTACATATTGGACAGTGCTTTCAAAAACTTATAATTTTAGAGCAAGCCGTTTGATACAGAAAACTGTAACAGTAAATACAGATACAGTAAATGACTCTCCAAATGGTGTGTTTTATATAGACGGAGAAGAAAGTCCTACACTTGATTTTGTCAAAGGATCAACTTACATATTTGATCAAACTGATGGATCAAACATTTCGTTCAATGGAAATTACAATACATTTATGTTCAGTACTGTTAGCGATGGTAGAACAGAAGACGGCACACTTACGCATTATGGAACCAGAGTAACCTATAAATTAGACGGTGCTGAAGTTACAATGCAAGAGTATATGAACGACTTTGTTACTGCATCTACACGTTCTGTAGAAATAGAAGTTGACAACGGAGCTCCTGCAGATTTATACTATTTTAGCCATGAAAATTTAAATATGGGTGCTGATATAAATGTCACTGGCGAAAACGCTTGGAATTTATCTACAGAATATCGACCAGGAGATATAGTGCTAAGAGGCGGTAGATTATATCAAGCTATTGATGATGTAGATGAAACAAGCCTAAGTTTACGCAAAGTTGTAACTGTAGATGAAGATACAGTTTTTGGACAAAATTCGGGTGTATTTTATATTGACGGTATTGAAAAACCACAAATAGACTTGATCCGTGGCGCAAAATACATCTTTGATCAATCTGATTCGTCTAATAATGAATATTCAACAGATCCTAATAATCCTCTGTTCCATCCTTTAATGTTCAGTACAACTGAAAATGGAGAGCTTGTAGCAGGAGGAACACATTATACAACAGGTGTTGTTTATAAATTAGACAATAATACTGTTACAATGAGTCAGTATGTTACAGGTTTTCAAAATGCTACTACACGTATTGTAGAGTTTACAGTGCCAATAGATGCTCCAGATACACTTTACTATTGGTGTCATTTTCATCAAAACCAAGGTAATTCAATAAACATTTCAGCAGATACTGGAACTACTGTTGATACAACGAAATGGGAATTAATACTTCCAGGAAAAGTTTTTTCAAGCCAATGGCAATCAGCTAGGAGATATTCAGAAGGCGAAATTGTAAATTACTATGGAACTGCATATGTTTGTAACAAAGAACACATTTCATCAGATCTTAATTTTCCAGGAGACAACGGAAATGCATACAAGTTTTGGGATATATTAATTCAAGCAGGACGTCCTGGTGGATTATTGACTATTGGAGACTTATTATCTTTTGGACTCAATAGAGAAAATGTAGGTGATGGCAGTTCAGAAGGATCACTGCGTGTTCCTATAGGTAGAGCAAAACAAAAACTATCTGTAAGCGAAGAACTTGAAGTTTTCTGGCGTGATGTAACCAATAATGCAGACACAATTTACGTGTCTAACAACGGAAATGATGTTACAGGAAACGGTACACAATATGCTCCATTCAAAACAATTAGATATGCATGCGAATATATTGAAGATAATATACCTGCACTAACTCCAACAAAGGTATCAATTGCTACAGGAAGATATGAGGAAAATTGTCCAATTATTGTTCCGGCAGGCTGTGCAGTTATGGGCGATGAACTAAGATCTACCACTATTGTAGCTAATGCTCCAAAACCTGAATATGAAGGTCATTATACATATGTTTCGGAATACTTAGATTATTTTTTAACTTTCCTAAATGCCTTGTTAACTAACCAAGACGTGGTAGGAGGTTACACCGGAGGTGTTGGTCAGAATAAAACACTAGCATCTTCAAATCTAGACGGAACAAATGCTGTAAGTGCTTTGATTACAGATTATAAAAATACAATTGAAGCTAGACTTTTATCTGGCGGTAATAATCCAACTGTTACAGGATCAAACACACCGAACACGGATGAAAATATTTCTAATGCAGGTGCTATACTTGACATTAACAAAGAATTTATCTATAACGAACTCTACGGATATTTGCAAGCTACATATCCTAATGTTACATTTTATCCGGATAACATAAGAATGGATATTTACTCGCTTATAAGAGCAATAAAAAGAGATACAACATTTACTGGTAACTATTTGACTACACTTGCAGGAAGAAGATTTGCAAGTCAAGTATTTGGTAGCCAAATTGATGATATGTTTTATTTGAGAGACACTACTGGTTTACGTAGCTGTACAGTTGACGGATTACGAGGAGGTTTGAATCCGCCAGGAGTGTTTGCACAGTTCCAAAGACCAACAGGAGGAGCATATTGCTCACTTGATCCGGGTTGGGGTCCAGATGACGATCGCACTTGGATTTCAAACAGGTCACCATATATTCAAGGGGTAACAACACTAGGTACTGCCGCTATAGGACAAAAAATTGATGGTAACTTACACAATGGTGGGAATAAATCGTTTGTATCAAATGACTTTACACAGGTTATAAGTGATGGTATAGGTGCCTGGGTGTTGAATAACGCAAGAGCAGAACTTGTAAGTGTGTTCACTTATTATGCTCAGGTAGGGTACCTTGCAGAAGACGGTGGTATCATTCGTGCAACCAATGGCAATAACTCCTACGGAAATTTTGGAAGTATTGCCGAAGGTAATGATCCAACCGAAATTCCACAAAGTGTTACAGTATGGAATAGGAACAATGAAGCACAGGTAGTAGAAGCATTTGCTGGCGGATCTACAGATAAGGTTTTTGTTTTTGAATACAGTCATTGCGGAGAGAAGTACACTAATGCTACAGCAGAAATTGAAGGAGCCGGTGCAGATGCAAGTGTTAACTTTACAGATTTTAGAGATGGCGCATTGTTTAATGCAAGGTTGATTAACACATCGGGATCAGGATCTGAAGGTGGTAGTAACTATATTGTAAGACAAAACTCAGCGCAAAATACATCTGCTGCACAAGACAGAATTATACTTAACACTAACGAACCTACACAGTTTTTGAGTGAAATACAAGGCATGCGAATATTGATTGTTTCAGGAGACGGAACTGGACAATATGGTATAGTTGACGGATATGATCAACCAACTAAAGTTTGTGATGTAATTAAGGAATCCGATGGTACACCTGGTTGGGATCATGTAATACCTGGAACCCCAATTGAAAGTGCATTAGATAGTACAGCAGTTTATAGAATTGAACCACGTGTAGTTGCAAATCATCCAGGATTTACTACAACTTTACGTAATTTACCAAGCAATAGAACTTACAAAGATGCTACATTCGGTGGCATAACTGAAACATTTACTGGTATTGATTTAGCTACTGGTACAGGTGAAACTTTTGATGCTGATGCACTTGCAGCTACAGTAACAGTTGTACAGAACAGTCGAGTGTACACAGTAACTATTACAAATCCAGGAGCAGGATATGCAGTAGGTGATACACTTACTATATCCGGAACTGATTTAGGCGGAGCCACACCAGACAACGATCTTGTAATAAGAGTAACAGAAGTATCAGATGATAGTACAAACAGTATTTTGAATTTTACACAAAGTGGTATAGGTAGAGAAGGTAGAATAGTAGCTGTAGCCGAACCTGATTACGCACAATATAGCGATGACGGACAAAATTGGTCAGAAACTAACTTACCATTTAGTGGACCATTTAGAAAAGTGCTCAGCGGGAATGGTAAGTTTGTAATTATACCAGAAGATGATAACAGAGTTGCCTGGTCAGCTACAGGTGCATCTTGGACCACAAGAAGTTTACCATCTACAGAAACTTGGATCGACGGAACATTTGGTGCCGGGAGATTTGTAGTTCTAGCACAAAGCGACACAGCAAATTCAGTGGTTTACAGTAATGACGGTCTTAGCTGGACAAGTGCTAGTTTACCTGCAGGTAGTGATTCTACAGTTGATGAATATCAAGCAATAGCATATGGCGCAGGCAAATTTGTTGCTGTTACTGGTTCGCAAACAGGCGATGTAGCAGTTAGCGACAACGGGATTACTTGGACACTCAACACTGGTGTTTTACCTACAGGATATCAATGGGCAGCAATGGCATATGGAAATAACAGATTTCTTGCTATAGCAACAGATGGTTCTACTGCTTACAGTTTAGATCACGGAGCAACTTGGTATACAGGAACAACAGCACCGGACGGTGTTGGTGTAAGTAATCCTGACACAGTATTGACATTTATTGATCTAAAATTTGCTCAAGGAGTTTTCTTTGCAACAGTCGAAGATGAGATAGGCGGCTCAACTTATGTTGCAGCAACAGAGGACGGATTGTACTGGTATCAAAGAACTTTAGGATCAAGTGGCGTCAACAAAACTACAACTTTCAGTAATTTTGGTAATGTTGGAAGATGGCATGTGTTTGCAGATGATTCAACTACTGGTGGCTTAAACGAAGTATACACAGGTGCACAAGCAAAAGTTAGAGCAGACGTATTCCAAGGTAGTTTCCAAAATATGAAAATTTGGGATCCGGGCAGTGGATACGACAGTGATACAAATCCTGTAACACTGACAGTTACTGATACCCAATTTGTATCAGAAGTTGAAACTGACAATAGAATAGGTACAGGCGTAATAGCACAACCAGATTTTATTAATAGAGGAACAGGATATAGAACAAGCACATCAACTATTACTATAACAGGCGATGGTTATGCAGATATTATTCCTGAAGGACAGGAAGTAGTACTGGCAGGTGTTTCAGTTGTTCCAGGACCTGGAGCACAGATACGATTTGACACAATAGCAGATGAAGCAACGCTAGATCCAGACGATAAACTACTGTTTACAGGAGTTGGAATTACTGACCTAGGTGAAGACGATAGTGGAACTGGAACGCGGTTAGTTCAGTTTAAACTAAGTCCTAGTCTAAGAAATGAATACAATCTTGAACACGGAACAGCAACAACTCTGCAAACAAGATTCTCACAGTGTAGAATATCAGGACATGATTTCTTAGATATTGGCACTGGCAACTTTGAAGAAACCAATTATCCTGACATATATGCAGGCGGCAACTTCTTCACTGCTGCACCTGAAAATGAAGTATTAGAAGTTGATGGCGGAAGAGTGTTCTATACATCAACAGACCAAGACGGTAACTTTAGAGCAGGTGAGTTGTTTAGTGTTGACCAAGCAACAGGTATTGTTACAATTAGTGCTGAGTTTTTTGATCTAGACGGTTTGAGTGAACTTGCCCTTGGTGGTGTTAGACTTGGTGGGTCAGGTACAGTTGTAAATGAATTTAGTACAGATCCAACTTTTGCTGCTGACTCAAATAATATTATTCCAACACAACGAGCTATTGCAACATTCCTATCAGACAGATTAAGTGTTGGTGGTTCTGATCTTGAAGCAGGAGGTATTCAAGCTGGATCATTGCTAGTTGGTACTGATGAAAATGTAATAGATAATGTTGCAGACGGTTATGTCAATTTTCCTGGAGATGTTCAATTTTTCACACAGGATGACAACCTTAACACAACTAATATACAAGGTACAATTATTTCACAAATGCTTTACTTTAGGACGTTCAATGATACCATACAATAATTACGAAAAAACAGATAATGATAAATATAATAGCGGAGTAGAAAATGGCAGAATTTAAACTAGGTAGACTTAGATTTGTTTGGAAAAACGCCTGGGTTACAGGCACAACGTATTTCCAAGACGATGTAGTAGCCTTTGGTGGTAAAATTTATATTTGTGTAATAGGACATACTGCATCTGCAGATTTCTTTTCAGATTTAGATATTGTTCCACCAAAATGGAACTTAGTTAGTGAAGGACAAACTTGGAAAACAGGTTGGGAACCTCAAGCTGAATATATACCAGGTGATATAGTTAAGTATGGTGCTCGCTTATATATTTGTCAAGAAAAACATACATCTGCTATTGACAGTACAACTGGTTTAGAAGCCGACTTAGATAAGTGGGAAGTTTTTGCTGAAGGTTTAGACTGGAAGGGAAATTGGCAAACTAGTTTTGACTATAAAATTAATGACTTTGTAAAATATGGTGCTACAACTTATGTTTGTAATGAAGCACATATCAGTGCAGCCACAGACGAACTTGGATTAGAAGACGATCAAGCAAGATGGGATATTTTTAACCAAGGCTTTGACTACAAAGCTGATTGGACAACTGGTACAAGATACAAATTAAATGATGTTGTAAAATTTGGTCCAACAACTTGGATAGCAACAGTATATCATACTGCATCTGCAGATTTTGAAACAGATACTGCTAATTGGTCAAAATTTTCAGAAGGTTTAGTATTTGAAGACACTTGGAATATTTTTACAGAATATCAAGAAGGTGATATTATAAGATATGGTGGCAATCAATATGTTGCTAAAACAAATCATACAGGCAGTATTCCTCCAAGCTCACCAACTGACTGGAATTTATTTTCAGAAGGATTAAAGTTCTTAGGACCCTGGGGTGATGACTCTACTAGTTTTGAATATGAAGTTGGACATGTTGTAAGTCACGGAGCGTGGACTTATAGATGTATTCAAGATCATCAAAACCAAGAACCACCTAACACTGACTATTGGGAAAAATTAAATGAAGGTTTAAGATGGCGTTCAGAATGGTTAGACGACCAAGAATATTTAGAAGGTGATGTTGTACGCTACGGTGATAACTCTTATGTGTGTATCAAACAGCATATATCAGAAGGTGATGACTTTTCAACTGAAACAGAAACAGATCCAGGAGGCGGTGCACAAAATTCTCGTCCTGATTTAGATACAACAGGAACATATTGGAATGTTATAGCAATTGGTTCTGAACAAAGTGTGTTAACTACCAAAGGTGATCTAGTATACTACAGTGATGGAGGTCCTACAAGATTACCTATAGGGAGTAACGGCCAAATACTTACAGTGTCTCAAAGCGGCATTCCAGAATGGGCTACACTTGGAACAGCAGATGATGTGTATTTTGTTGCTGAACATGGAGTAGATGCTCCAGCACCAGAATACGGAATTTCAATTGATAGACCTTTTAGAACAATACGCTATGCAACACAACAGATTGAAAGAGGAACAAAAGTTCCAGATGCTGCAAGACTATTAGAACTGAATAGAAGATTTATACAAAGAGAAATAGTTGAGTGGACTGAATATCAAGTGGCTAACACTCTTGCTCCTTTCGCAGCTGACTTTACATATGATAGTGCAAAATGTGAAAGAGATATGGGCTTTTTAATTGATGCATTTATCTGGGACTTAACACATGGAGGAAATGTTAGAAGCAGAGAAGCAGCATTAAAATATGTAAATGAACCAGGTTCTTTTTATATTTTAGGTCAAGAAGCAGAAACAGTGGCAAGTATACAATACGGATTGACTTTGATTGAAAAAGTACTTAAACAAGAAGCACCAGATGTGAATTATCAAACAACAAATGGAGATAATTCTACTGCAACTGTAGCACAATACTTCGAAACAGCACTTGGCAATCAAGCAGATGTTGAATATGAAAGTATTATATCTGGAGGAGGTGCAACAACACTATCTGCAAACACCGGAGCTGGTGGGGGAGGCTACTAATGGCTACAATATTTAAAACAATTACCGAACTTAGTGAAATAGTTACTGACGCTATCACAGCAGGTGTAGATACAGACATTCCTGCAAAATTAATTAGAAATACTTTAGTAAAAGTTAGTACAGGAAAATATTATGAAGTTTTACCGATAATTGTACCTGCAGAATGTTGTATAATAGGTGACGAATTACGTTCGACTAATGTACAAGCACGAACAAGTTCGAATAGTAATCTAACTCCTGCGAAAGATTTTACATACAGTTACGAAGCACTTGATAGAATTACAAATATTGTAGACGACATTGTAACTGGTGTAGCAGTAACACCTACTACAGGGAATACACAAACACAAGATCAAACATGGCCTTATGCAGAAACACCAACTGTTGGTCCTGCTGTAGAAAAACTTGCAAGAACTATCAAAAGAAAATCTGATTCAACTCTCGGTAATAAAATAGAAGCAAATTTACCTAGATATTTCGAAAGTGGTGTTGTAGATTCAGACGATGCAAGAGCTAGAGACTTAATTTTTATCAATAAGGAATTTTTCCAAGCTGAAACTATAGCATACATAACTGAAAATTATCCTAACCTAAAGTACAGCAGAACAAAATGTAAACAAGACGTAGGATTTATTATTGATGCTTTGAGATACGATTTAACCTACGGCGGAAACTATCAAAGTGTAATAGCAGGAGAAGCATACTATAATGGTCGCACAGGAACATTACAAATTGCTGCAAGCGAAAAAGCTGCAACTTTAGCTGCGTACACAAATTTAAAAGCACTTTTACAAACAACGGGTAGAAACATTGTTGTTAATCCAGTATCACAAACTGAAGCAACACCTGGTGACGTTACTACAGTTCCAACTCCTCAAAGAGCAGGTATAGGTGGAGACGCTGCATCTGCTACTAGAATTGGTGCCTTAATGGATGATATAACCGATATCATCACAAATGGTGTTGATACTGTTACTACAACATTTCCAAGTTTAGCAGGTGTAGATAGCAATTTAGTTAATGCAAATAATGCGTTAGAATCTGCTCTACCAACAATACAAGAACAAACGATAGATTTTATAAGCAAAAACTTTGGTAGTTTCAAATACAACAGTGCAAAATGTCGTAGAGACCTAAGATTGATTATAACAGATACTGCTTATGATGTTGCATTAGGTACTAATTTCAATGCTGTTTATACCGGCATAG
>Ga0222718_10002951_pt1 | contig 14833 bp, 18 predicted proteins | sample C33_27DmetaG_FD_165045 | JGI IMG/M metagenome (GOLD analysis project Ga0222718, IMG submission 165045) | Estuarine water microbial communities from San Francisco Bay, California, United States - C33_27D | ecosystem: Environmental > Aquatic > Marine > Unclassified | place: USA: California... | reverse complement strand
GTACTCAGCTCTAGATTCTGTCCTTAAGGCGTTATCTAAAAGGTTACCAGAAAGGTTATCTATCTCTCCTTGTTTTACAGGATTAAAGCTAGGGTCTTTTTTGTCTATAAGTAATTGAACAGTCTTTTCCCCAAACCATCTACCGATATTTGATAAAGGATTATGTATGTCGTACGCTGCACCAAAGGTTTCTAAGAAAGTAGGGTTAGCTATACCTGGCTCAATAGGTTCAGGCAAAGATTGATTATCCCCTGTGGACTTAGGCTCAGGTGCAAAACTTTCTGCCCCCTCTGGCGTATCTAACACCACTGGTGTAGTTTCTACTATATCTTTTGGCTCATCAGTTATAAAAGGCATTATTCGGGCCTCCATCTAATTATATTACCTTTCTTGTCTAGTAAGGGTATAGGTACACCATTGTCTGTAGGGTATATCAACATATACTCTGGTCTCTCAGAATCTACTGTTTCCACAATAGGGGCTAATGAAGCTCCTTGTGCCTCGGGAAAATGTTGTTTTATATCTTTATCTAGTATAGCTCTTATTTGTTTAGAACTCTTTTTATAATATATCTCAGGTGCATATTTCATGTACTCAAGCTCCCCGTTTACTTCTGTAGTCTTCCACTGGGATTTTAATATGTCGTATGCGTGATCTTCTGCCGCTTCTAGTGACATTTTAAAATCTATTGCGTAATTAGCATACAAAGCCTCAAAATCTGCTACCATTTTAGGTGGAACTGTATCCGGATCATCAACCAAGAAAGATCTTAGTTTAGAAGGTTTGAAAGGGTTACGGTTATCTGTAAAATCTGCCTCCCTCTGTTTATACTCTGTTGTGTTAGTTTCTACTAGCATATTATCCCCGACTTTCACAGCTTCTTCAGGTGTCATACCAGCCCGTATGGAGTCTGTTACAACTCTTGACCTTACTAAATCTTTACTCCCACTAAATTGTTTCACCAGTTGAGGGTTATCTTTTAACATATTAGTTAAAGTGTTCGCCGCTTGGACAACTTTACTATTATCTCCGTTATGTAGAGAAGCTAGTAAGTCACTCTTAACTGTACTAGGTACATAGTTATATCTGTCTGTAAAAGCTTTAATAACGCTCTCATAATTTTCGGAAGTAACCGTAGGATTTACTATCTCATCAAAGTAAATATCTAAATCACTTCTTACACGTTTAAGAGACGTATCGAAAGGTATCCCCTCCCCTCTTCTAACCTCTACTCTTTGTATTGCCAAAGTTTTTTTATCCTCTTTGGCTAGGCTATCACGTAATTGCTTAGATAAAGCTAGATGTTCTTCTTTGCCATATAAACTTTGATCTAAGTCGTTATCTAAATCGAGTTGGGTTACCTGATTATTAAAAATACCTATCTCCCTATCTAATTGTACTGCCTCTTTCTTCTCGTTAGCTTTTGTAATAAACTCGCGTTCTAATTCCTCTTTCTTAGCCTCTACCGCACTTCTGTATTTTAGTATATCTGTAGGTTCTAGTTCACCTTTTAGTTCGTCACTATTAACTAATCTTTCTGCTTCTGCCAGGTTCTTATCCATTAAGCCACGTATACGACTATCTATTAGAATATCTTTTCCTTGCTCTTCTAAATTCTTGAAAGCTATAGGATCTAATACTTCTTTAGCTGCATCAAGAGATTCATTAAACTGTTTTTTAGCTACCGCATATTCAAAAGGGTTATCTATAAGATTGTTTCCCAATAAGTTAACATTCTCTATAGAGTTACTTAAGATATTATCAGCGATAAGCTTATTCTCTATATTAAAGGCGTTATTAAATTGTGAAGTCCTTTGCCCTGCATTAGAAGCCTTTAAACTGTTTCTAGCTGCTTCACTCGGAGCATCCTCTTCAAATCTATTATAAACTTTATTCGCTTCTGTCATAAACTTGTTAGAGAAATCTTTAGGATCTTCTATCTCGTTTAGCATACGCTCTTTCAGCTTCCTTACTTCTTCATTAGCTTTTACTGTAGAATTAGTTACATAGTCTAAGTCTATTGCTTTCTGTCTTTTTCTTATTACGTCTTCTGCAATATTAACAGTTACATCTGTAACCGCTTGTAGACCTTTCTCTTGACCCCTGAAGACTTGACCTACTTGTCCAATAGGTGATACACCTGTAGAACCTGGTCTAAATTCTTCTCCTTTGCTTATCGTTATCTTTGCCATTATTGTAATCTCGTAAATGTTGATGCACCTTGAGCTAAACCGCCAAGTAACATATTTGTTCTTTCTCTTCTTCCTCTAGTATGTGTAATCCTGCTCTCAAACTCTGCTAGAGCCTTTCTTGCTGAAAAACCTGCTGCAGCTACTTTACCTTCTAGTATAGCACTCTGTGCTGCTCTCTCGCCTTCCTCTGCCTGCTTTAATTGTGCTAGTAAAGGTGATCCACTTGTAGATACTACGTTACTAACCCCAAAGGCTGCTCTATGTTTCGATATAAGAGATTCTGTACTTTCTCTAATGTCTTCTGCTCTTTCTCTCCCAGATCTTAAAGCTAGTTCTGCATCTTTTGCTGCTAGTCTAGCGTTAAAGCCTGATATGTTTCTATTAATCTTTTCATCAAGTCTGCTACCGCCTATACCCGATAAAGTAGTTAATGTTTGTAGGCCTAGACCTATCCCTAATAATGGACCTGCCATCTACTTATTCCTCCTATTCATTTATGTCTCCTTTTATCACCATAGATAATATCGTTACTGGTAATGGATCACTATTCTTGTATAATGTTTTTGTAGCGTCTCTCCATCCACCTTTAGGTCTTATCCTTTTAGCGCCAGTAAAGGCTGGTATACCTTCACCCATATTATCATCACCTTCTCTAAATATAATATCTGCTAGACTAGAACTATCGTAACCACCTTGACCACTACTAGTTTCAAAGAAGTCTATATATACATCTATTACTTTACTTCTAGCTCCAAAGGCTGTACCTAATCCACTAGCAAAATCTATGTCAGATGTCTCTACTTCTTTATCATACCCTAACCCTATACCTATATAGTTGTACTCTGCGTCTAATGTTGCAGTTCCACTTGCTATTGTTACATCGGCTATAACACCGCCATTAGCTAATACCTTAACTGTCTCTCCTTCTAGGTAGTCTAAACCACTTATACTGTTTACACTTAAGTTCCATGATCCTGAAGCTATTGCTGATGTATCAGCGAAATCACTTAGTATCTCACATATTACATTACTTGTATCTGTAAAAGTGTCTATCCTAGCTTTAGCGCCATTACTTTCTATAAATCTCCCTACATCGGTAGAAGCAAATACTGCTGAACCTGATGTAAATGTTACGGTTGTTCCAGATGTTGCACCTGGTGTAAGTGTAGCCGCTGGTTTATCCCCAGTATGTTGTGTATGACAGTCAGAGAATATACAAGTATTTACTGATCTATTTCTAAACTGTAAATCTAAGTGTTCTATAAATCTTCTAGTAACACCATCTATAGTCCTTTTAACTGTTATCCATACTCTGTCTTGTCCGTCTGTAGGTATAACCCCAATAGACTCTACTGACACTGATGTACCTCCAAAGATATTGTTAGTCCATGCTACTACACCTTGATCCTTATCATAGGTTGCTGTAGCTACTTCACCATCATCTTTTACGCACCAAGCTATAGGCCAAGGTTCTTCTTGCCATGCTGTACGAATTACGCCTAAATCTGTTGCGTCTCCTTTATCTCCTAGTATGTCTTCACTCAAGACTGTTATATCTGGAGCTATTAAACTATCTACGTCAAAACTATAAATAAGTTCTCTCATCTTCTTACCAGCTCTTTGTAAGAATAATGTAGAGTTACCTATTGAAACAGGTTTAACTTCTTTACATTTAATTGTGTTCTCTACGTTAGCAACTGCGTTAGTCGGTGTTAAAGCTTGATTCGTGGATCCACCCCATAAGGATTGTATACCACCTTCTGTACCTATACGTAACCTTCTTGCTCCACCTGCTACCCATCTAATATCGTTTACTTCTCCTGCCGCTACAGTATACTCGATACCATTTGCATCATCTGTACCAGGAACAAAACTTATAAAGTTATCTGTCTCTGATCCGTAAACTACTTCACCTTTCGTAAGTATCAGTCTTTGTTGATAGTATGTACATTTCTCTGCATGACCTGTAGTATCAGAAAATACCCCTAATCTCCATCTTACTGTAGCTGTAGTTACCGCTGCATCTTCGCCCATAATAGTAGCTGTTACTATTGTTGTACTCGTGTGACCAGTAATCTCTAACCAAGTAAAATCTGTACCATCATGCCACCTAATAAGTCTACCTACATCTGTAGTTTGGAAACCATCTCCATCGTTAATACCTGTAACAGCACTTGCAGTCACTGATACTGAACCTGTGGTTCCACCCAAAGTTAGCGTTGTATCTGTTGTGTTTTCTGTTAAGTAAGGACCATCTTCTAAGTCTTTAGTAGCTAATGCCCAACTCGTATCTGATGTACGAACTAAATCTCTTATCTCGTAATCTGGGTGTGTTAGTGTAATAGTATCTCCAGATTGTGTCCAATCTATTTTAGATAGATCCGCTGTAGCGTATGGTGTGGTTATCTCGTATATCTCGTTAATTACTCCTCCTGAACTATAAGCTGTAAAGGATGTACTATCTATATTTGTACCATCTCTATCCTGTAACTCAAATGTGTTAGCACCAGTATTAACGTTTGCTACTGTATAATATAATCTGCTATCATTTACCTCTGTCATACCCACTACTTCTGTAATAAAGATTTGATCCCCATTAGCAAAGTTATCTGCTCCAGAATATGTTACTACTGCTGGATTAGCTTGTGTTATGCCTGTAATACTTTGATCAGCATTTAGAACTAGCCCAGAATCTTTATATACTCTCATATATAAGTTACCGAACTCTAACATATAAGCATCTGTTGCGCTAAACTTAAAAGGTATTAACTCAGACGCTGCTGAGCTATCCTTTGTTTCTGCTATAAACTTTGATCCAGTTCTTGCTGTAACTCCTCCCTGAGTCATTACTTGAACATTCTTTAATGTTTTAGCTCCATTCTTGTATCTATCGAAATCTGATCTCTTAGATACTAAAGGTGAGAGCTGACCCGAGGTAAAGTTATTTTGTAAAAATTTAAACTTTCTTCCCATCTATTTCCAAAATCCATTTTTAAAATCTGTTGGCCCTGTAGATATAACCTTATCTGGTGTACCTTCTTGACCGTCTCTTCTTTTTGCTTCTCTGTGTTTATCTGAGAACTCAGCGAATAATCTTTGTGTTCTAGTCTCATCACTTGCAATTACATCACACATTTCTGCTGCTAATCTTGTTGCAATAGTTTCTACGAATAAAGGAGGAAATAGACTTGTGTCTGTTACCTTTTTAATGTAGATTAAATTTACTGAACTAGAGTCTGTTAATAACTTGTCTCCTTCCACTTTAAAAGTGTTATCATCATTGTAGAGCTTCCATACTCTTAAACAATCTGCTGGTAATAAGAACTGATTATTAAACTCAAAGGGGGGACTAGTTGCATCTTGGGAGAGTGCTGCTCTACCCATTGCAAAGTTCCAGGGATGACCCGAAAGTAAATGATCTCTAGTATGTTCGTAAAATAATTCACATTGTTCACCTTCTCTCCCGTCTTCTCCTATAGCTGAAATCCTATTCTCGCTACCTATTTTTGATAATGCTAGGTTACATATTCCTACGTCTGTTGTCATCTTTATTTATGTTTTATTATTGTTTCTATTACTACTGTTGATGCATTAGCACTACTTCTTCCAAACTTTAAATATAATAAACCTTCTGAAGTTAAATCTGTCAATACTATATCGCAATCTGCGGATACATTCTCTATTTTAACCCTTTCCCCTGTAGAATCACATAAGGCTTTATATGACCCTCCGTCAAAAGAATGGAACACTTCTAAATCGTCTCCATGTTTCCAGCCTCTACCTATTCTCAAAGTTTCTAAAGTTCCTCCATTCAAAAATATTTCACTAGATAAGAAATTATTTTCTGAGAAACTTATTGTTTGACTTTTATCTATATATCTTCTTCTGTTACTCATTATTTACCACTTTATTCCGTATCCTACTATATTAAAAGAATCTACTCCTGTTACATCATCTTTAACTGTGAATACTAATTCGTCTGTACTCCCTGCTCGTAATCGTATACCATACGCTAATCCAAAAATAGACGCTAAATCTAAAACGGGCGTATACCCTTCAGAAGTTCCACTTACATTACTTGCTCTGAAAGCTCCTGCACCATCTCCAAAACCCGGATTACCTCCTGCTAATCTGACAAAATCCCAGTTCGTTTGTAAAGTATCTGCTATGGTAATATCTCCTTCCTTTTGAGAAGACCATTTAAAATCTAACCCATTAGTTAACGCTGTAAGATTGCCGAACTTATTTAGAGCTGCACTAGCATCTGCAATTTCTACAGAAATAGTTTTTATATATAGATCTTTTTCTTGATCAGCTTTGATAGAGAATTCTACATTAGTTGTACTACCGTTAACTTTCATGTCATTATCTCCAGAAGCTACACCAGTATCAGTAAAATATTGCCTGAAAGGTAAAGCATTTTCTACCTCACCTTTGGGAGGATGAGGATGTACTACTACTGAAGCCTCTCCTTCACCGTTAATCCTTAGTGTATTACCTTTTCCGTCTCCGTCTAGGAGAAATGTTCTAATAGTCATCTATAGATCCGATCCTTGTGGATCTTTAAGGTGACAAATAATCGCTGCATAGTAGTTTGCTGTACCGCTTGAAACATTTGCAGTTAGATCAATCGCCATGCTTGATCCTTTAGGTAAGATAAAATCTATCGAATAAAAAGAACGTGTTGCTGGATTAACTTGCAGAATTGCTGCATCATCTCCTCCAGTAATAGTTCCTCCAACCTTCCCTTTATATACATTTGCGGATAAGGTTTTATTGGATCCGAAATTCCTGTTAGCATTCATTGATACAGCTGTTGCATCACTAATTAGATCTCCCCCTGTAGGGTTCCTTTTTAATGTGATATAAGGGTCATCGGAATGTGTAATGCCCTCGAAAGATCCTAAAGCTATTGCTTCTATAACTAGATCTCTATCTTCATTATTCTTTATATAACAAAGAGTAGCATCACCTGTTATACTTATTAATCCTGTATTAACATTATAAGCGTTACCTTGCTCAGCTGAATGAATTGCTTCACTCTCTGAAACACTTTGTGTGTGCGCTCTATTATTCGCATCTATTTTTAGCTGATTACCTTTACCAGCTCCGTCTCTAATTATTGTCATCTATTATTTCCTCGTCAGTTATTAATTCTAAATGTTTAGTAATTTTTCTTAGTTCTTCTAAGATACAGTTGTTAGTTTCTTCTGTAGTAGCCAGAAGCTTTTTAATCTCTTGTAACTCCTTTTCGGAACCGCTTAATTTAAATATATTTCCCATAGTATTTTGTATTGTGGGAGGAATTATTATACCCCCTCCCTTGGGTAGTTAGACTAATTAGAATCTGTAAGAAGTTCTAATAGTAACGTCTCCAGCTGCTGTACTAGCTTCTGAAAATGTTCCTGCTATATAGAACGTTCCATAGTCTGGTTTGCTTGATAAACCAGCTAATTCCCATGCCTTCTGATTGATGGTTTCGATACCTTTAGTTTCAAACCTGATTTCAGTAGGTGCAACTGCTGCTGCGTTAACGTCAATGGCTGTGCCAATTGCGTCTTCGTCAACTGCATCACTATCACTAGCGATTGTTACTCCTGAACCTGGACCCGGGTAAAAACCGATATTTAAATCACCGGTAGCTCCTAAGTCATCAGATGCAAAAATGATTGAATCGACAAGAGCATCAACTGGAATCTCATGGAACAAGATTACATCATTATCACTAGCTGCTCCAGATAGAGCTTCGTGAGCTGAAATGCCCACTATGCTTGAATAATGACCCTTCTCGTTTTGAGTATCCAGGTTATCAGCATTGGTTACAATGTCTGCTTTATTAATTGCCATAATTTACTCCTATTAATTGATTATGCGATTGGATTACAAAGAATACCGATCACTTTTTCTTCATACATTCTTGTTGCGCCGATAGCTTCCCATACTGCTAACTGATCCGGACTAGCCGCTTTGTTAGTGTTTTTGGTAACTTCAACTTTCAATGGTTCAAAGATTCCTAATTTAATAGCATCTTCAGTTAACAAGTAAACGTATTCGTCACTTGAACCATCAACATCAGTTTCTAGATCGTATGAAATGAAATCAATACCTAGTAAACCAGATAATGAAGGGATAACGCCTGGACCTTCTAAAGGTTTGATCGCTCTGTAGTCCGAAGAAACAGCTTGATCATCAGTAGTTAAATTCATTAGTTGATCACTTGGTCCAATACAAACAACTCTTTCGTTGCCTACTAGTCCAAAGTTTTCTCTTAACTTCTTAATACCGACCTTTAATTTAGATATAGTTAACTCAACGTCTCCTGATCCTGAATCATAAGTATGATCATTAACTGCTACCGTAAGGGTTAAACCTTGGTTAGCTGTTGAACCATCTGTAGTTACAACTGCGTTTCCGCCGATTGCATCATAGATGATGTTATCTTTCCTACGACCTAGTTCCATGACAGCTTGTCTTGTGAACGTATCTTTCGGGTTATTAACGTGTTTAATAAGATCTTCTCTATCAAATAAAGTAGCGAATTCCGCCAAAGTTTCTTGGACTTGACGTCTCTCGAAAGTTTGACTAGCGAATACTCTATCTTCATTTCTAGCTGATTTCACTCTGTGAGTTACTTTACCAGCTTTATCAAAGAAAGTCTTATTGCCTTCCATAGGTTCAATCATAACTGCCTGTTCTAATACAGAACCCATTTGTTGTGCTTCGATCAAAAGAACGTCTTTAAACATGTCCTTATAATGATCTTGATATGTGCCTCCTAAAGCCATATATACTCCTTAAATAAATATTAAAATAAAATATAAATTTCTAGTAATGCTTGTCCTCATTTTGAGGGGCTACTATAGTCTAGCGTGACCAACGGTGTCTATAATTGATAGGGCCGACACAAGGTTGTCCTATAAATTTTTAAGGCTATTGCCTATTTCTTACCAGCCTTTAAACGGTATAGTTTTTCCATTTGGCTTGCTGCTTCTTTATGTCCAGGATGGGCTGCATTTCTCCATCTATCCATAAAGGCTTTATCAGCCTGAAGTTCAGATATTTTACTCTGTGCTTCATTTGGGGTAATACCGAACGACTTCTCGTCCTTATTACCAACTGGTGTATCTTCTGTTAGAAACTTACCTGCTTCTGCTAGTAGTTTAACAATAGCTGGGTTATTAGCTAGACCTGCTGTTTGAATCGCTTCAATAGCATCTTGTCCGCCTAACTCAGTTAAAGCTTTATTAGCTGCTTGAATTCTTTGATCAAATGCTGCTCCAAACTCTTGTTTAAGAGTCTTAACATTTTCTTCAGCTTCTAATACTGCATTAGTCTCTGCTAGTTTCTGTTGTTCATTAAGTTTTTCTGTAACTCCTTTGATTAAGCTTTCTGCTTTATCTTTAGGAATTCCCGCATTAAACAAATCATTAGAGATGTCTCCTAAGATAGGGTCTTTAACCATATCATCTGACAATTCTAATTCGTATGCGTCTGCACTTTCTGGTGCACCAAATTTAGGATCTAAGTCTCTTAGCTCTTCAGCTGTAAGATCTTCCAATCTTTTACCGAATTTAGATTCTAAGTTATCATAAGCTTTAACGATGTCATTAACATCTTTAAAACCTTTTTGTGTGATTTTACCACGGTATTCTTCTGAAACACTATTAATGAAGTCTTCTGAAGCTACCTGTGTTTGTTCACTAGCTGGTGCTTCGGTTGTAACCTCGTCTTTAGGTTCATTGCTCAATAGGTCAGGTGTAGTTGTTTCTTCAACTGCTGGTACAATTGGAGCTACTTCCTGAGTATCTACTGCCACTGAATTATCTTCTGACATTATTTACTCCTTTTAAAATATTACGTTTTGCAGACTTATCGTACTCCTCTAAAAATTTGTCTATGTCTGCGGTAGACTGTTTTAGAGTATTCTTTAAGTAATAAGCAACATACTTAACACCTTCGTTAAATGCTGTCTTATCTGGACTGTTTTCTACATAACTTGGATTATTGATTTTACAAAGTTTGTATAGATCATGTAGAACTATTCTCCCTTCTTCACTACCAAATACTTTTTGATAGGACTTTATTTTCTTTCTCCATAAGTTACTTATATCCATTTATCTCCTTATTCTGTTATAGGTAATCCAGCCTTGCTAAGCGTAGCTGCTGTTTCAGCTCCTGCTGCTATATCAGCTTTTTGCTGTTCTATAGCTCTTGCTTGAGCTTCGGCTTCTCTTTGAGCTGCCACTGCTTCTTCGTCTTTTAACTCTTTTCTAGGGACACCAGCTTTAACGGCTCCATCTCTTACAATCTTATCGAAATCAAAGTTATCCATTACTTTAGGATTAATCTCTACGAATGTACCTAAGTTAGCAAAGAATCTATTATAAGCTAATAGCTGATTACTTTGCTGCATAAATGCTAATGGACCAGTGTATTCTATGTTGAATACTAATTCTCCACCTTCCATTAGTTCTTCTGGAACATTAGGCGGTAACTGATTGTTTCTAGCTTTAATAGCCATTACTCTTTCTATAAGAAGAGCTAGATACTCATCTTCAATTCTCCTTGTTTGTGGAGCGAGTAATAACATTTTGTTTTGTTGCTTGTGTGTAGACTCCGTAGCCGTCAAGGGTTGCACTCCTTGTCGTTCTTGGAACTGATCTACAAAATATGCTTTCTCAATTTTTTCTTCTAAGCGCAGTAAAGTCTCGTTCATCTTCTGATTATTCTGACCAGTGATAAAAGGTTTTACCATTTCCTTACCTTCATCATTAAGTCCTCCGACCATAACACCACCAGGGAATGTCTGTAGTGGAGCTATAACTCCGTCATCTGACATTAGTATAGGTGGATCTACTTGCTTCTGAGAAGCTTTTAAATCTATTTCTGCAAAGGCATTGATAGTTAGGATGTCTGATAAAGCATTCCATGATGGACTGATACCATATACTTCTCCTACTCTCTTTACCCATCTTACAGCGATATAAGGCATTTCGTGAAAACCTTTAACGCTCATTATGTGTTTATCTTTTTCGCTAACATGAATACTGATATACTCAAATCTTTCTAATTCTCTTTCTATACTACCATTCATTTTTAGGTAGTCTTTCTTAGGCATTACAATATGTAAAAACTTCATCTTCTTATGAGGTTCTGTATTATACATATTCTTTACTTCTGTACCTACTTCGTCTTCTCCCCACTCCTGGACAGCCTGTCTAGCTGTAAACTCAAATTGTCTATATACTGTATCTATAAACCCTTTAGAGTTTTCTTCTAACCATATCTCGCTTAGATGTTTTGTTTGAAATAAAGGTTGTCCTAACTCTTCTCCAACATACATAATAGCTGTACCGTAACCTATAAGGTCTAAATATAACTGGTGATTCTCTAAAGCAAAACCTGTTTCTGAACTATTAAAAGTATCAAATAAAGAGTTCTCTGCTTCTTCTAACCATTTCATTACAGCATCGTTTTCTCTTAGTAACGGGTTCTTAGGTTTTAATCTAGCCCATTTCATACTTGGATCTGTCAATCCGTTAGACAATATTGCACTTAAATTTTGTGCTGCTGTAATAGCTGTAGAGTCAAAGATAATTTTATCTAATTGATCTCCTTCCATCTTCTCTACGTTAAAGTTACCTCTATTAGGTAGTACGTAGTCTGTAATATCTTGGTTCACATCATCATAATTATATCTACGAGTCTTTAGTTTCTCTAAGTTATTTAATAATGAATGTGCTAATTGTATTTTATCTTTAGCCATCTAGCTCCCTAATAATGTTCCTGTTGTCTCTGCACCTAGTATACCTTTAGGTTTCTTAGTGATCGTACTAGCCCTACCTCTACGTTTCCTTAGTCTTTCTTTTTCTAGATCTCTAGCTTCGTCTATAGCTGCTTGATCTATCCCAGGTATTGCCGGTAATTCTGGCAGCTGTGGTAACTCTGTCTTACTTGTTGAGCCTGGAGCTATACCTTCTTTAGCTTCCTCTCCTGAAATAAGTCCTCCACCAAAAGGTAGAGCCACTGCTTTAACTGCTTTCTGTATAAATTTCTTACTCATATCTTATATAATGTTTCATTTCTTCGTCTATTAGGTCAAAGTTTTGTTGTTCTAATCTTTCCCCTAATTTTATGTTATCTGTTGAAGACCATAGTATATAACCTTGTTTAGTTGCAATAGTACTTACAACTTGTATTAACTTATCTATTGCTAATGATTTCATACTTATATTTGCATTTGGATTACTTACAAAACATTCTAGTAACCTAATCTTACTGTCTGTCCTATAAACCCATACTGCTGCATAATCTATACCACCACTAGAAACTATATAACCATTCTTAGGTAAGAATTGTTTAGGAAATATATCCATTCCCCAATCTATCCACCAATGGCATATAGTTTTATAGTCTGTATCTTCATACTGCCTAACCTTCATCTATTCAGGTTTAGGGTATTTTTCTTTGATAGCTCGTATCTCTGCTTTCCAGCTGTCTACACCTTCGTGATAGATTTTATCTAACTGTTCTACAATAGATGGATACTCTTCTATTCTTCTATCTATATAACCTACTTCAGCTATTCTTTCTTCTTCAGCTAAACGATCAATCTCAATAAGCTCAAGATCTCTTTCTGTAAGTTCTACTTTTTTTCCGTTTACTATTTTATGTGCCATGCTTCTCCTATGATGCTGTTAATCCGTATAACCTAAATGTGCCAGAAATATTTACTGCACCATTATCAGATCTAAATTGTATTGCGTCTACTGCTGAAGCTGAAGTATTTAAACCTCTTTGTTCGTAAGTAAATCTATTCCCACTTTCGTCTTTAATGATACAATCTCCGAACCAAGATGTATGGTTTGCTGCTACATCGTGTGCTAGTAGATTGAGTACACCATTAACTGAGTTACCTGTTGCACTAGGTTTAGTATTAGTTAATAAACCGTAAGCTAAACCGTTACCACCTATATCATTCTTAGTTACTGATGCAGCATCTATATCTACCCTTTCAATATACTGCTCATAACCTGTTGTAAGCCATGTGCTTCCGTTATCCGTAGATAAACGTATTGAAATAGCTCTTTTTACACCATCAGTAAATACATTATTATATACGATTCTATAAGCCATATACGTACTTGATAAGCCTGTAAAGTCTACCGAGGCTGCTGCACTTGCTGTTGTACTAGTAATAAGAGACCATGCTCCTCCGCCTGCTGCTTGATATGTTGGTGCTACTCCTGCTCCATTAGATGTTAGGACTGTACCTGATGCTCCTGACGCAGTTTTCAGCGATGATTCAGCTACATCTTGTATTGTGTTATCATCTCCGTCTATTGTTTTATTTGTTAGTGTATCTGTCGAGTCTGCGGTAACACCGCCTCCTCCCGGTTTACTGAATATACCCATTATACTCTCCCATCATTGATTTCTATATCTAAGATAAGTGTTCTAGCTGCACCTTGTTGTACAGGTGTTGCTGTAGTACCACTTCTTATCTTAATAAATCTTATACCTGCAAATACATCTGGATATAAAGATAAGTATCTTGATGCTGCTGCTCCTATTGAAGCTTCTGTAGCCGCATCATCGTATACATCTAAAAATGTTCCTCCTGTCTCTGAGGCTGCTTGTAATGTTAGATCTGCTGTAGTCCAACTAGCTGGCATATAAATACCCTGTAGTTTACCACCTTTACCTAAATCAATTTCGGATGTTAGTGTATTTGTTGCTTGATCTATAGTTACTTCTATTCTTCTAAATTTTGTTGCCATAATTAATTATTTCCTGTTAAATGGATTCCATTTGTTAATCACTAGAGGTTGATCTCTGTGGGTTGCACGTGACTGTACAATCTTTGCCTCCCAAGCTTTACCATTTTTAATACCTGTAGATAATGTTCTTAGCGCATCTGCTACGTGAGAACTCCTATCATGGACAGGGACTGTATTGGTTACTCCTTTAGTTTCGTCAAATTCTGCTCTGTATAAAGTTAAAAGATCTAAAGCGTTTGTTTTACTTCTGCCCAGTTTAACTTTTCTTTCACACTTCGTACTAAAGATTGATCTATCTATTAAGTTTCTGGTAGCGTGTATACCATCATGTAATGGCAGTCTTGGTGCTACTTTACATTTTAAACCTAAAGATTCAATTTGTCCTTTAGCTGTTTTTCTCTTATCGGTTATCATTCTTTTAACCGCATCATGTGGTAGTATTTGATATTGATAAGTATACGGCTTCTGTATGAGTTTATTAACTACATACGGTATATCCTTATCTTCAAATATATCACAATCAATTATTCTTACTTCATCTCCTATCTTCTGGGCGTGCCAGATTACTGTACCATCAAAACCTATATCCCATCCACTTACTACTGGATAAGAAGGGTCGTGGTGTATCTCTTTTAACCTTCCATCTGCTTTTACTCTGGCTACGTTGTTACCGTAGAAAGCACCTTTGTTAGCCACATCGAATGAACATTCATACTCTTGTTGAAAAGCTTCTATACTCATATCTCTTTTAGCTGCTTCTATTTCTTCTGGGTCTAATACTTGAGTCTCATCCCATCTCATTAGTACAGAACTCCAATCTTTCATTTCTGGATCCATACCTTTTTGATATCCTTCGTGGAA
>Ga0222718_10002950_pt1 | contig 14834 bp, 17 predicted proteins | sample C33_27DmetaG_FD_165045 | JGI IMG/M metagenome (GOLD analysis project Ga0222718, IMG submission 165045) | Estuarine water microbial communities from San Francisco Bay, California, United States - C33_27D | ecosystem: Environmental > Aquatic > Marine > Unclassified | place: USA: California... | reverse complement strand
TTTCTAAACCTGCTAGCAAAACAAGTGCAGGAATTATTAAAAAACCTCCGCCGGCTCCCACAAAGCCAGTAACGCCCCCCACAATTAATCCTTCGAGTAGCACTAATATAGATTTATTCTTTGGAGTACTTTGGCTGGCATTTTTCTTATTATTGTTTTTTTTGATCATCATCAATGCCGCAATAATCATCAGCACAGAAAAAATGAACATAATTAAAAAATCTTTTGTAATTAAGATGCCAACTTCAAATTCATTGGGAATTGATGGGAGTAAATAGTGTCTTGCTAAAAGCACTCCAAGAATAGAAGGAATGCCGAAGAGAACTGCTGTTTTAATATCGATCGTTCCCTGGCGAAAATATCCGATTGATCCCATTAAAGCAGTTAAACCAACTAACAATAATGAATAGCTTGTGGCTTCTACAGCAGGTATAGAAAATAAATAGACCAAAATAGGCATAGTAAGGATTGAGCCACCCGCGCCCAATAAAGATAAAACTGAGCCCATAATAAAGGCTCCCAAAAGACCTAAGATAAACACTTATATGCTAGATATAACAGGTTGATTAGACTCCATCCAAGCATTAATGCCTTCGTCTAATTCTAAAATTTCACCAGTATAATTTTGACTTAAAAGAATATTAGCTGCCACCTTTGATCTTTTTCCTGAACGACAATGTATTAAAATCGTTTTATTGTCAGGATTGATTTCTGTAATTTTTTCAGCACTAATCGTCGATAATGGAACCAAAATCCCATTATTTAAATGGGCTTCATCATATTCACTCTGTTCTCTGACATCAACAATCAAAGCTCCATTTTCAATTGATTTGACTGCCTCTTCAACACTTAATGATTTAAAACCCATTAATGATGGTCTTTCTTTTCAATAGGATTGCCTTGGGCAACCCAGTTTTTAACACCGCCCATTAAATGGTAACAATTTTTGTAATCATAAGATTTAGAAACTTGAACAGCAAGGGTGGATCGATGCCCAACGGCACAATACATTAAGATTTTTTTACCTTGAAGGTTTTCTTTTTCTTTAATCAAATAATCAGACACTTGATCAAATGGGACATGAATAGAGTTTTTAATTTTGCCATCATGATAGATTTCACTATCTTCTCTTAAATCTAAAAGGACATGCTCATCATTTGTGGTGACATTCTGAAACTCTTCAACAGTTAACCCGTTAGTATTTTTTTGTCTTTTTAAATCAATGCCAAGCTTTAAGTTACCAGGAACAGCAATATCCATCATTTTAGGATCAGGAAGATTTAAATTATTCATAATATTTGCGTATTCCTCTGCTGAACTTACTTGTAAACGTGGATTGAATTTTTTTTCTTCACCAATTGTACTTACGGTATCTCCTTTATAATCATGTGCGGGATATAAAAGTGTTTCCTCAGGTAATTTCAGTATTCTTTCAAAAATAGAGTTATACGCATCGTAAGGATCACCATTTTGGAAGTCTGTTCTTCCAGTGCCTCGTATTAGCAAGGTATCTCCAGAAAAAATTCTATCATTCATTAAATAACTAAATGAGTCATTTGTATGGCCAGGAGTGTGAAGAGCTTTCAATTTTATACCCTCAATAGAAACTTCATCATTATCTTTAACTTGCATTGAAACAACATCACTTGGAGTGGCATCTCCCATGATAGTAATACAATTCGTTCTGTCTCTTAATTCTGCCATACCAGAAATATGATCAGCATGAATATGTGTGTCGATTACTTTGACTAACTTTAAATCGAGCTCTTCCATTAATTTTATATATCGCTCAACATTTTCTAATACGGGGTCAATAACCAGAGCCTCGCCGCCCTTTCTACTTGCCACAACGTATGTATAAGTAGACGATGTATGATCAAATAACTGTCTAAATATCATAATACAATTTATATAGTCAAAGATTGATGATTATCAATCTGTTTCTCTTTCATGGCGTAAATGTAACACATGGGGTTACTTGTAAATGGTGTTTGGCAAGATCAATGGTACGACACCAAAAAATCTGGTGGAAAATTCATCAGAACCGAGGCCCAGTTTAGACATTTTATCGATGTCGATAATGAATTTACCCCAGATAGTGGCCGGTATCACCTTTATGTTTCTTTAGCCTGTCCTTGGGCTCACCGAACACTTATTTATCGAAGTTTAAAGGATTTAGACGATCATATTTCTTTCAGTGTGGTTAACCCATACATGTTAGAAAACGGATGGACTTTTGAAGAAAATTTTCCAGGCACAACTTCTGATCATTTATTTTCACAACAGTACCTTTACCAGATATATCTTAAAGCTAATCCAGCCTACTCGGGTCGTGTGACAGTGCCTGTTTTATGGGACAAAAAAAATCAAACTATTGTCAGTAATGAGTCCTCTGAAATCATCAGAATGTTTAATTATTCTTTCAATAGTCTTACGGATAATAATTTGGATTTTTATCCAGAGAAACTTCAAAAAAAAATTGATGAAATTAATAATTTTACTTATCACAATATTAATAATGGAGTCTATAAAGTAGGTTTTGCAACAGAACAATCTGTTTATGAAGAAGAATTAGATAAACTATTCACGGCGCTTGATCAGATAGAAGAAATGCTTAACCAAAATTCTTATTTACTTGGAGATGAAATTTTAGAATGTGATCTTCGATTATTTCCAACTTTATTAAGGTTTGATCCGGTTTATGTTGGGCATTTTAAATGTAATAAAAAAAGAATCATTGATTATCCAAATATCAATCGATATTTACAATCAATCAAATCAAATACAAAAATTAAACCCACTATTAATATAGATCACATCAAAACTCACTATTATGGAAGCCATCCAACTATCAATCCAAACGGGATTATTCCAACAGGGCCAGATATATACTAATTAATTTTTAAAACGTGTGTGGCAACTTTTACAACTACCATAAAGATTTTGATGATGTTGCTGAAGAGTCTCTAAATCATTGTTATCAGCTGCGATTTTTGCTAAAGCCGCCCATTCTGCAGCATCACTTGATATCTGATTAAAAGCAGATCTATCATCAATAATATTCTTACTAGCTTTGGTCTTTCCATCAAAACTACCCTCAGGAAATAGAGTTGGATAGTTAGTCATAATAGCTTCAATATCATCATAAATCTGTGATAAGCCATCAATTTCGCCACTTTTAAGTGATTGGGTAGCTGATCTCATTAATTTATTGAAATCCTGCATGCTATCTTGTCTTTGATTAATAACATCGCTAGCGAACAAAGGGCTCATGATCAAAATTAAGAGGGGTAAAAATTTATTCATCTAATTCTTAAACGACTCTATTTTGAAATAGATTTGAATAAATTAAAAGTTAAATTTTTTAAAGAAATTCTCATAACTGTCTTGCAGCAAAATTTTGCCATTTTCTAAATATACAAAATAATCTCCGATTTTTTTTGCAATCTCAAAATCATGCAAAGTCATTACAATGGTTTTTTGATTTTTTTCATTGATCAAAAGATCAATTAATAATTTTTCACTTTGTAAATCGAGGCTTTGATTTGGTTCATCCAAAAAAAGATGAGATTGATCAAAACTCATTATTCTGGATATAAATACTTTTTGTTTTTCTCCCTCTGATAAGGAATTCATTTTTTGGTTTGAAAGGTGAGATATGTCAAATTTTTTAAACCAAAAGTGATTAATTTGATGTTTTTTTATTTTTTGAAGAATGTGATAATTGTAATTTACAGAATTTTGTAACATCAGCGGCTTTTGAAAAAGCATCGGTACAGATTTTGATAAAGTTGAATCAAATAATCCAGAGGTAGGTTTAATAATTTGATTTAATAATTTCAATAATGTGGATTTTCCTGATCCATTTTTACCCATTATAACTGTTGTCTTACCTTCTTGAATATTCAAATCAATATTTTGAAGAATAATTTTTTGTGAAATTTGGTAATTTATATTTTTTAAGTTAATCATCGTTCTTAAAGTAATTTATTCCAAATGAAATAATTAAGGAGACAGAAATCAAGATGGCGCCCAAGGTGACGCCAATTAATATATTTCCTTTAGCAGTTTCTAAAGCGATCATAGCAGTCATATTACGAGTAACATGATCTATAGACCCCCCAACAATAGCAGCTGCTCCGTATTCGCTTATTGCTCTTCCAAATCCAATAAGCAACGTTGTGAGATATATTCCTTTTTGGTTTGTAATAAGTAGAAATAAAATATCTTTTTGAGATGCCCCGTATGATATTAATTCATCCTTTAATTGTGGGTACTCACGTTCGATATAATTAATTATGAGAGTAATCATAATAGGAAAAATAATTATGAATTGTGCGATAATCATTGCTGAGGGTGTATATAAAAGCTCCATCCAACCTAAGGGTCCTGAGCGACTTATAATTAAATAAACAATTAAACCTGCGCAAACAGGAGGAATTGAAGTAAGAGACCCCAAAAAACTAACTATATATTTCTTAAGAAAAAATTTCCTTGTGGCAATTAGATATCCAAAAAAGATTGATAGCAAGAAGGCAAATAAAGTTGATACAAAACTCACGTGCAATGATATTCCTATAGCCTCCAAAACTTTCGATGTATCAAGCATTTTTAATTAATATTTTATCTATTTAATATTTTAGTTATATGTAAAAAATAATTTTTGGCCCTCTATAGTATAGTTGGAAATAATATCATTACCTCTACCCTTTAAGAGCCATTCAATAAATCTTTTAGATTTTTTATATTCTACATGAGGAAATTTTTTTGGGCTGACTACAATAACACCATAAGGGTTAAAAAGAGATTTATCTTTTTCGAATAAAATATCTAAATTATTTTTATTTTGAAAAGCAATCCAAGTTCCACGATCAGTTAAGGTATAAGATTGCATTTCACTCGCAATATTGATTGTACTTGCCATTCCACTTCCTGATTTGATGTATGAACTATCTGAAGGGATACTTATTCCAGACTCTTGCCAAAGAGATAATTCTTTTTTATGTGTTCCGGAAAAATCATCTCTCGAGATGAATTTATAATTTGGGTTTGATAGAATTTTCATAACCTCAGATATATTTTTTTTATCTTTAATTTTTGCAGGATCATGATTTGGGCCCACTATTACAAAGTCATTGTACATTAAGTCAAATCGCTCGACACCAAAACCATCTTGAACAAAATTTAATTCATCAATTTTAGAATGAACCAATAAAACATCACCATCTCCTTTTTTTGCATTCGAAATTGCTGTGCCCGTTCCGACAGCTACTGCTCGAATTTCAATTCCAGTATCTTGAAAAAATTCTTCACTTAACACATCAAGCAAACCTGTATTTGCTGTACTTGTTGTGGATTGCACAACAATGTAATCTCTAGAAAACAGATTACTGACGGAGAGTGTTAATATTAGAAATAGTATTTTAATTTTAAGCATAAAGGCTCTATAAACTTTATGATAAGTATTGTTTATTAAATATTAATATTCCAATAAGATTTTCTTATCATAAAATTTTAATCATTTATTAAGAAATTTATTGTATTAATTAGATAGTCAATGGGAATATTAAATACAGCTCAATCATATGGATTTATAAGCATTTTATTCCATTGGCTAATGGCCATCATTCTTCTTGCAACATTTTTATTAGGATTAAATCTTGAAGATAATTTTCAAAATTATGACACTGTTTTAATGCTTCATAATAGTCTGGGGATCTTAATTTTCTTATTAGCTATTTTTAGAGTTTGTTGGAGATGGATAAATATACGCCCCGAACCTCTTGCTTCTAAAAAAATTTTGATAAAACTAGCAACTTTCATTCATATTTTATTTTATCTTATATTTTTTGTGATGCCTCTCTCGGGGTATCTGCTGACCAATCTACAAGGTGATGTAGTAAGTTTTTTTGGAACTCATCTACCCGAGATTTTAGAAAGAAACAGAGATATAAAAAGAGTTGTTCATTCTATACATGATTTATTAGGAAATGTAATTTTAGCTATGCTGGCACTACACGTCGTCGGTGCGTTGTATCATCACTATTGGTTAAAAGATAATACTTTAAAAAGAATATACTTTTTTAATAAAATTAAAGCCAATCAGGAATAGGTAGATTTTTCGATTTTAAAAAATCTTTATTAAACATTTTACTAAAATATTTATAAGCATCATCACATAATATCGTGACAATATTTTTACCTGGGCCCATTTCTTTTGCCATTTGCATGGCTCCAGCAATATTAACTCCGCAGCTTGTTCCTAAAAACAAACCTTCGGTTTTGATTAATTTATAGAGAAGCTCGAATGCTTCTTTATCAGAAATATGGTAAGCCATATCAATCAGACATGCTTCAACATTTTTGGTAACTCTTGCCTGACCTATGCCTTCTGTCTCGGAGGGATCGCCAGTCACTTCTAAAACTGAGTCTTTAAAATAACGATACATGGTAGCGCCTTGAGGATCGGTACAAGCAATTTTTATATCAGGGTTTAATTCTTTTAATCCTACTGATGTTCCAGCTAAAGTTCCGCCCGTACCAATAGCACAAGTAAAACCATCAACTTTTCCATCTAATTGATTATAAATTTCTCTTGCGGTCGTTTTTGCATGAAATTGATAATTTGCTATATTATCAAACTGATTGGCCCAGATCACTGAGCCCTCACCTTTGGCCTGTAATTCTTCAGCTAATCTTCTGGAAATATGCTGATAATTACCAGGGTCTTTGTATGGTTTAACTTCTACTATTCTTAGTTCTGCGCCTAAATTTCTTAATATATCGCGTTTTTCTAGTGACGCTGCGTCTGGCATGACGATGATTGTTTTATAACCTCGAGCATTATTAATCATTGTTAAGGCAATACCGGTATTTCCAAAAGTACCTTCCACAACAGTGCCGCCAGGCTCAATTAATTTTTTTTCTTCAGCATTTTGAATAATGCCCAATGCGGCTCGATCTTTCACTGAACCACCGGGATTCATAAATTCAGCTTTTCCATAAATATTACACCCCGTCAATTCAGACGGATATTTCAATTTGATCAAGGGAGTATTGCCAATTAAATCAATCATCGAATTATTCATATTATTAAATAGTATCCAAAGCTTGATTTAGATCATCGATAAGATCTTCAACATCTTCGATACCAATTGATAAGCGTAAAAGGCTATCTGTGATACCCAAGCTATCTCGAATTTTTTTATCAATTGATGCATGGGTCATAATTGCGGGGTGTTCAATTAAACTTTCAACGCCGCCTAAACTTTCTGCAAGTGTAAAGATTTTTAAATGAGAAAGAAATTTATTAACTCCTTCTAAATTTGTATCCAGAACAATCGACATCATCCCACCAAATCCACTCATTTGCTTTATGGCAATTGATTTATATTTTTGATCTGTTCCGGGGTAATGGATTTTAATAATTTTTGGATGTGACTCTAAAAAATTAGCAACTTTCTCTCCATTTTCATTATGCTTTTGCATTCGAACAGAAAGTGTTTTGATGCTGCGAGTAAGCAAATAACAATCAAAAGGTGACGGAATAGCTCCTACAGCATTTTGCAGGTAGGAGATTTTTTCTGCATATAGGTCTTGGTCTTTAATTACAATCGACCCCCCAACAATATCTGAATGACCACCCAAATATTTTGTAGAAGAGCTAACAACCAAATCTGCTCCAAGCTCTAAAGGTCGTTGGTTATATGGAGAAGCAAAAGTGTTATCACATATGACCGGTAAATTAAAACCATGTGCAATTTCAGCTGTATTTTTAATATCTATAATTTTCATTAAAGGGTTAGATGGTGTTTCTGCCCAAACAAACTTGGTGCGTTCTGTTACAATATCATCCCAATTCACATTGGTATCAAAATCAACATAAGTAACGTCAATATTCGATTTAACTTTATCAAATAATCTTCTGGTGCCTCCATAAACATCATCAGAGCAAATCACATGATAATTTTCACCAAATAAATCACAAACTGTATTAATGGCCGCCATTCCAGAAGAAAATGCAAAGGCCTGTTTTCCAGATTCAATTGAAGCTAATAATTTTTCTAAAATATCACGAGTTGGGTTTTTTGTTCGAGCATATTCATATTCAAAGTCTCCGGGTTTGTTTTGTTTGAAAGTTGATGATAAGTGAATTGGAGGCATCACTGCTCCAGTTTCATTATCAGAACTGTGGCCTGAGTGAATAACTTTTGTGTTAAACTTTTTTTTCACACTACTTTTATAGACTATTCCAAAACCAATAAAACATTAAAAGAAATTTATTAAAATAACGGCACTCATAAAGAGAAGCATGATGTAGAAAAACTTTTGAAATAAAGCTTCTGATATTTGATATCTTATTTTTTGACCCACAAAGAGGCCACAAAAAATGGGCAATAAAATAATCAAAGAATTAATGACAATTTCTTTATTGATTAAATCAAAATTAGAAAAAGAAATAATTTGTCCAAGAGGATAAAGAAAAAAAGCAATGCCTAGGAACTGGATAGTTGTGTTTTTATTATAATTAAGTGACTGTAGTAAAAATACTAAAGGCATAGTGTAAATACTTGTCATACCAATAACAACTCCATTCATTGACCCAACTAAAATTTGGGAAAAGGGCTTATTATGGAAGGGTAATTTAAATTTTATCTTTAAAAGAAATAAAGCAGAATTGATTATTAAAATTGTAGCAATAAATAAGATTATAAAATTTGAATTAATTATTTTTAATAAATAAGCCCCAGGAAAAATAAAAATAGTAGAAAAAAATAAAAAATATTTTGTTTCACTGATAATTTTTTTAAAATTTCCACCTCTACTTAATTGATAAATATTTACAACAAGAGTTGGAATTAAAATAAGTGCTATAATAATTTTTACATCTAAAACAAAAGATAAAAGAGAAATTGATACGGTTGGCATGCCAAATCCAATACTTCCTTTAATGACACCGCAAAGAACATATACAAAAAATATGTATACCAGAACGGTCAAAGAGTAAGTTGAAAATAACATAAACCTTGATTTTACAATGATTTTTTAAATAAAATATATATTTCCCAATTAGATAAATTCGAATAGTATGTGCATTCCCTTGGCCGCTTGGGTTTAGACTTTGTCGAGGAGGAGGTGGCTAGGGGCCTGAGTCAATAAATGTTTAATTAATAATCTTTTTGATTATGAAAATTTTAAAAAGACATCAACTTAAGCATCATCATATATAAGCTTATTAAGTCGATCGATTTTCATATGTAGAGTTACGTCGTTAGGCATAAGGCTCATCATTTCTTCATATACTTGAAAAGCCTGTTCATATTTTTTGTAGCTGATTAATATCCTACTCATGCCATCTAATGCGCCAAAGTGACGAGGTTCTAAAGCTAATGTAGACTCAATGTCTTTCATTGAATTATCAAAATCACCCATCATAAAATAAAATGTTGCTCTTTTATTATAGGCTTCAGAAAAGTTAGGCTCTTGTTCAATAACATACGAAAGGGCTTCGATGGCCTCATCATAATTTCTTGTTTGAAAAAAATATGGCACCATGTCCATTATTTTTTGTGACTCGGGATTGTCAATTTTCATCCATTCTGACCATATGTTAGAAACAATTTTATTTTGCTGAGTGATATCTTCGACTGTATATAAGTCCTCAAATAAAACATCTAATTCAGGGCTGTTCTGGTCTGAGAAAGAGTGAGTGGAAAAAGTCAAAAAAATCAATGTAAATAGAATTTTACTCATCTAAGGTTTACGATATTTCATATAAATAATTATGCATCTAAAAAAAACAATACTCATAATTATTACGTTTTTGAGTATATCTAGTTTAGCAAAATCAGAAATTTCTTATGAAAAAGAATTCGATGAAACACAATTTATAATTGAAAGCCAAATTCAGGCTTTTCTAGATGAAAATGCTGAACTAGCATATTCCTATGCTGCCCCATTGATAAAAATGAAGTTTAATAATCCTATAGAATTTATGTCGATGGTAAAAAACTATTATGAACCAGTTTACAACCCTAAACAATTTTACTTTATAGATGCTAAATATTTTGAAGGTGCCGTTTATCATCAACTCCAAGTAATTTCGCAACAAAATGAGTCTTTTTTAGCTACTTATTCCCTAATTCAAGATGAGGGTAAATGGAAAATTTCAGGGTGTGCTGTTTATCCTATGCAAAAGCAATCAATTTAATTTTTTCAACTTCGCATAAATCAAATATCCAGAAATTATAATCATAGCAGCTCCTAAAAGCTCAATAAATGATGGGTAATGATTAAAGATAAAGATACTAATTATGATACCAAATATAATTTGTGAATAATGAGTAATGCTAAAGAAAGATGCCTCTATTCTTCTTAAAGAATAAATTAAAATCATCATTGCAACACCATCGAGCAACCCTGCACTAACCATAATGAAAAAATCTTTTAAAAGAATATTATTAAAGTTATTAATAGAAAAAATAAAAAAAACAGTACCAGTAAAAAGCATGCTATAAAAAGTCAAAGCTACTGTTCTTTCATTTTTTCCATAAACTCTCACAGAAAAATCTAAGCATGCAAGTGCAACTACGCCTAATACTAAAAATAAAACACCCTGTGCGTTAAACCCTTCTGTTAAGCTAAATCCAGAAACTAAAAAAACAGCGCTCATGGCTAGTATTAATGAAATTATCTTTGAGAAATACAAAGACTCTTTTAAAATTAAAATACCTAGAACTGATAATAGTACAGGAGCAGATAAAATAATTGGATAGGCGATTGACAAAGGTAGAAGAATAATACCCTTGACAATAAAATAATATGTAAGCGTCATTAAAATGCCTCGGATAATATGAAGCTTATAATTTTTAGTTTTTATTTCATCTAAACTTTTTCTATATAAAAGATAAATACAAACTGGAATAATTGCTGAATAGCTAGCAATTGAAAAAATAACAGTATCTTTATAAAAATCTGCAATTAATTTAATTATAGTGTCGGCAATGGTAAAAAGAAAAAAAGCAAAAGTACCTAGGATATAAATTAAATGTTTTTTACTCTCTATTTGAGACATGGAATTTACTTCTATATCTCATAACTAGTATTAATACGATCACTTTAATTGTGATGGGAATTAAAAAATAAAAAATCATAATATTTGATAATCCTTGATAAATAACAATATTATTGCTTTCTAAATAACCATATCCTGTTAATGCAATGCCTCCTGCTAAACCAATAGCCGCTTTACGGATCATAGAAAATAATGCTGTAAAGATTTGAGATAATCGATTTTGGATATTTTGATCAAGAATTTCTGCTAATTCTGTTTGGGGAACAATTAAGTCTATACCAACACCAAAACCTGTAATCAGAACTACAATTAAATATAAATACCAGTGGTTATCATTGGTGAACAATACAAAGAAAAATCCAATGATAGTAATTATTGTTCCTATTTGCAGGAGAAACATATTTGAAAAAGTTTTACCAAAATGATACCAAACAGGAGTAGAAATTAGAGTAATTAAAAAATATAAAATTAGCAAAGGGCCCGCATAATTTGATAAGCCTAAATAACTAGATACAAAAATAATAAATAAGTTTGCGGTAAAATTATTTGCGAGTAGGTTTAAAAATGTTATTACAGCAAAAGGCAATATTTTTTTATTTTGATTTAAATAAAATTTAATTTCTTTAAAAGAAATAAATTTTGAATGAAATTGATTATCTTCCTCAAAAAAAAGATAAAAAAGTATTGATCCTATAATTGCTAAAAAAATAATAATTAAGCCAGTAATTTTTATTACTTCTTGATTTAATAAATCAACTGATAAAATTTTAGATAGAACTGTTGGGATAATTAATGCGGCTAAGACTCCAAGAATCGTAAATATTTCTTTTATTGCAGCAATATAAAATCTGCGATGATGTATTTTCTTTTGATCTATAACAATTGAGTCATATGGAATAATTGCTATGGAGTAGCTAACAAGTGCCAAATTATAATAAAAGATAAACCAGTAATAATTATTTGGTTGTATAATATAAAGACCAATAATCGAAAAAATAAAAACAAAAATACCTAGTAAGATTTGATTTTTTTTTGGTAAACCTTTGATAAATCTTCGTTCAGTAAGATAGCCAATAATAAAATCTGAAAATACGTCAAATACTCTTGAAATTAAAATAATTACTCCGACTGTACTCAAGGCGAAACCGACCGATAAATTGTAAAAACTTGGTAAAAAAATAAATAAAAGTAAAAAACTGCCTGCTAAGTAAAAAGACTGAAAACTATAAACAAATAATGATTTTAATGGCATTTGGTAATTTTAAGAGATAGGGCTTACTTTGACTAACTTAAATTAAATATTAATGTTCAATCAGCATTCATGCGGGGGCTGATTCGGTGTTTCACTTTCCTCCTCTATATGTCGAGTCAGCCATTCCACCATCCTCAATATCTAGTAGTTTACCCTTCATTTTAATGCCCCAGGCATAACCGCCAAGATTTCCATCTTTGGCAATTACTCGATGGCATGGGATGATAATTCCGATGGGATTTTTCCCTACTGCTGTCGCAACGGCTCTAATTGCTTTTTGATAAGATGTTTTTAATGCCAATTCAGAGTAAGAAATGGTTTTACCATAAGAAATTTTTTTTAATTGAGTCCAAACTTGCTTTTGTAATTTGGAGCCGCCAAGAAAATTGATTTTACAAGAGAATTTTTTTAACTCTCCTTTGACATATTTATTTATTTGAATTTTTAAATCTGAGTTAAATAGGTTTTTTATAGGAGAATATTGATTTTTTATTTTTTTAACCCTGGGGTCATTATTTTTAATTAAAAAATGGACGCCTTGTGAACTATCTAAAATAAAAAACTTACCAAAAGTTGTGTCTACAATATCATAATGATATTGCATTAATTAAACATCTTTTTTACTTTATCAAAGAAGCCTTCGGTCATAGTAGAATTTTTTTTAGTTAGGCTATCATTAAATTGGTTTAGCAGCTGTTCTTGTTCTGCCGATAAATTAACTGGCGTTTCCGCATGCACTCTTACTATCATGTCTCCTCTTCGTTGAGTTCGAAGAATGCTCATTCCTTTTTCTTTTATTCTGAGTTTATGTCCGGATTGCATTCCTTTGGGTATGGACAGGTTAACCATTTTTTTTTCAATAGTAGGTACTTCTATTTTTCCTCCAAGAGCTGCAGTTGTAAAAGGAATTGCAACATCACAAATGATGTTGTCTCTTTCTCTTTGAAAGAGTTTGTGATTACTAATATTAATAAAAACATACAGATCGCCGTACGATCCACCACGATCTCCTGCTTCACCTTCGCCGCTCATTCGAATTCGGTTACCTGTTTCAACGCCTGCTGGAATTTTTATTTGTAATTTTTTATTCTGTTTAACTCGACCAGTATTGCTACATTTAGAGCAGCGACCCTTCATTTCTTGACCGGTTCCGCCACATCGGCCGCATGTTCTTTCCATAGAAAAAAAACCACTTTGTGTGCGAACTTTTCCATGTCCATCACAGGTTGAACAGCTTTTATAACTATGCTGTTCCGGACAATTCACCATTTTAGGAATGGTTACGTCTAGAGTTTTACCATGAAACGCTTCTTCTAAATCAATCGTAACATCATAGCGTAAATCATCTCCACGACTTTCTCTTTGCCCACCTTCACCAAAAGCCCCAAATATGTCTTCAAAAATATCAGAAAACCCTCCAAATCCTTGTTGGCCAAAACCGCCTGCGCCACCACCGCCTTGTTCAAAGGCAGCGTGACCAAATTGATCGTAGGTTTGTCTTTTTTTTGGGTCTTTTAAAATTTCATATGCTTGGCTGACATCTTTAAACTTTTGCTCAGATGCTGCATCACCCTGATTTCTATCAGGGTGATACTTCATCGCTAATTTTCGGTAGGCACTTTTTATGTCTGCATCGCTGGCATCACGGGAGACGCCTAAGGTATCATAAAAATCATCAGCCATCGTTTTTTATACGAGCTAAGTTTTTATTGCCCGCTTGCTTTTTTGTCATCATCAACCTCTTCATAGTCAGCATCAATAACATCATCATCTTTTGGTGCCTCTTGTTGATTGTCTGACTGAGGTTGTTCAGTGCCAGCAGATCCACCTGCTGGCTGTTGATCTTTGTACATTGCTTCACCCATTTTCATAGATGATTGTGTAAGGTCTTGAGTTTTTTGTTTCATTGCCTCAAGATCATTTTTTTCAATAGCATCCTTTAAGTTTTTTAAGTCGGATTCGATTTTACTTTTATCTTCAGCGCCAATTTTATCTCCATGCTCTTTTAAATTTTTCTCAACTTGAAAAACTAAACTATCAGCTTGGTTTTTGACGTCGACTTCTTCTCGTTTCTTTTTGTCTGCTTCTGCATTTGCTTCAGCATCCTTAACCATTTTATCGATTTCATCATCTGATAAGCCGCCCGATGCTTGGATTTTAATCTGTTGCTCTTTACCGGTAGATTTATCTTTAGCAGAGACATTTACAATACCGTTAGCATCGATATCAAAGGTAACTTCAATTTGGGGAGTGCCTCTTGGAGCTGGGGGAATCCCAACTAAATCAAATTGCCCGAGCAATTTATTATCTTGGGCCATTTCGCGTTCACCTTGAAAAACTCTAATAGTTACAGCGTTTTGATTATCTTCTGCTGTAGAAAATACCTGACTTTTTTTTGTAGGTACGGTGGTATTTCTTTCAATAAGCTTAGTAAATACGCCACCTAAAGTCTCAATTCCCAGAGATAGCGGTGTAACATCTAATAAAAGAACATCCTTAACGTCTCCT
>Ga0222718_10002949_pt1 | contig 14840 bp, 12 predicted proteins | sample C33_27DmetaG_FD_165045 | JGI IMG/M metagenome (GOLD analysis project Ga0222718, IMG submission 165045) | Estuarine water microbial communities from San Francisco Bay, California, United States - C33_27D | ecosystem: Environmental > Aquatic > Marine > Unclassified | place: USA: California... | reverse complement strand
TTCATGGCGCTCGGACTGTTGTCGAAGAAGGATGCAGACGAACTGTTCCTTCAGCCCGCTGAGATTCAATACGGACCGGGTGGGTTGAAAACGTTGATGCAAACGTGCTCTGCCGTCCTCAAACTCATTCGATACGAACACGGCTGGTTGTTCTGCGAACGCAGCGAAGACGTTCTACGCAACTCGGTGCTGGACCCTCGTAACGCCTGGGTGACCCTAATGCATGTCGTGCAGATTGGCCTCGATCCATCGATCATCAACGCGATGATCTGCTCGTATAAAATCGACGTGACGGTCAGTATACCGTACCGACTAGCGCGCGCAGGTGTGGATCTTCCATCGACGCTTCGCCCGGACGTATCTATAATCGACTACGCCGTGATCATTGGCGATTTCAAGGTCGCGGACGTACTGATACACCACGGCGCAACGCTCACTGTAGCGGCGCTATGCCACATGTCGATGGTTGAGACGCCGAAACTGCATCCTTTCGACGACGAACGCGTCATGTACGATCGAGTGGTCGATTATCTCATATCGCGTGGCGTCTCCCTCGACGCGCCGATGGGTGGCGATAGTCCGGTGGCGGATGCCAACGTCTTAGGGTTCATCGCGTACTGCTCGGCGAGGTGTACTGAAACGTCACCTCTTTTGGTTGCACGCGCCGCGCTAGCGCGCGGGGCCGATGTGAATGCGCCGGGTTGTCACGGTCTGCCGGCCGTACTGTGGGCGATTAGGTATTGGAATATGCCACTTTCCAAACTTCTGTTGGAACACGGCGCGGTGATCCCGCGCACCATCTCGCCAGATGGTATTGCCACGTTACCGTCCTCCCACCTTATCTACTCTGAACTAACGACGCCGTCGTTCGTCACGGAAGATGATGTTGAAATTGACGCGTCCCGACCGTTCGAGGTGCTCAAATTGCTCGTACGACACCGGGTCGACATCAACGATTTTTTCGACGCCAGCAATCCCACGACGAGTTCGCTGACGGGGATGCTCTACCAAATGTACAAAACCCGAACTGTTGAAGTCGATCGAGTTGGGGGTGTCGTAACGCTCGAGCAGAAATATCGAAAATGCGCACATGATCTTTGTGAGCTCATAATGCGCCATATTTTGTAAATGGTGGTGCCCAATTGGCAAACAAAATTCGAATGAATTCCTTTTGCGAGCATTTACAGCACGATCCCGCGACCCAACCGATTTGCTCGCATGTGGGCGGGCAATTCGTTCCGTTCCCGCCCCAATTGGAAGAGTTTCCTCTGGACGTTGTGGAGGAGTTGGACGGGTATACGCTCGCGACGACGATTAAGAACGGGGCGAACCGGTTCGCGCTCCGCCGCCCGGACGGGAGAATCCTCGAGCCGATGGGTCAGGACCGCGTGGTCTACGCCCGGATCCAGGGGGCGCAGAAGTATTTCAACGTCGCGAATTTGCTCGCGTCGTACGTCCTCGACGAAGACGTGACGGATAACGAATATGGGATCCTGATTGCGGCTGACGGGTTGTGGATCGAGTCGGCCGCGGACCGCGTGGCCTTATGCACCCGGCTGAAACTGGAATGTACCAATCTCCCCCGAGTCGAGTTGGAACGGATCCCGCGCCCGAACTCGAGCGAGATGAATGTCAAGGGAAAGGGGTACGTCGTCGAGCGCGGCGTCGTGTACAAAAAGGACGGTACACCGATCCGCGTCTCAAAGAGGGGATATATCGACCTGACCGGTGCGACGGGGAAACAGGAAAAGGTCGGAGTGGGATGGATTTTGTTCGCCGCGTACCCGGATTTCTACGGCTACGATCACGGTCTCCATAAGGAAATGGACCATATTAACGGCAATTCGACGCATAACGAGGCGTGGAATTTTCGGCCGATGACGATCCATCAAAACGCGATGGTGAGTCACCAAACGGGATCCAGATCCGACCGCCCGGCACCCGATTCGTCGCACGAACTATTTAGACGCGACCCGACGAAAGCATTAACTCCCGAAAATATTTCCAAGTGGATCGAGGTCAAATGGTTACGGCAGTACTTGAAAACATCGTACTGGATGCACCGGGACGGCGCCGTTCTTCGCCGACAACCGTCCGGACTGTTCGTCTACGCTCCGCTCCGCGTGAAGCGGTGTGGGTATACGTACGCGGGCCGCGGCAAAGTGCACATCATGATGACGAAAGCGTTTGGTACGTACAAAGACGGGTTGGTCGTTATGCATAAGGACGGCAAGAAGCAAAACAATCAAGAGTCTAACCTAATAATGGGTTCGAGCGAGGCCAATGCCGAAGGAAAAAAAGCCGTCCAAATCCATATTCCACACGCGGACGGGACGGTGAAGACAACGTACAGAAGTCAACACGAAGCCGAGCGCCGTACAGGGATTTCTCATCATACCATCGGCCATAACAGAAAACGTCAACGACCCAACTCGCCGCTCGTGTTCTCGACGAGTCGCGGGATCGAGTTCGCGGCGACCGATCCCCCGCAACCCCCGCAACCCGAGACGGTTCCTGTGCGTACTACGCGACCAAATCCTCTTTAGTTTCACATTGAAATGTACCACCGTGTCATTAAACTATGAAAAATATGCGTACTACACGACCATATCCGGTTTAGTTTCACATGATCGTCAGGAAACCCGGGTTTAGTGACGAGCTAAGGGGTTTTGCGAAACTAAAGCGGACGAAACCCTAGTTTTACGGACAGGACGGGTGGTTTCCTAGATGGGACCCGGTTTCTGGGGGGTTTCAAACGGCTCTGTCGACGAGCTAAGGCATTTCGGATAAAAACGCGACCGGTTTTGGACGGATGTTGAAACTAAATGGTATCGGCTAGCGTGTGCATTTCCAATTGCGCGTTGACTCGGTCAAACGGTTCTGTCCAGTGTCGAGCGCGGCCGTCCGTGAATTCTCGTGGCTCGAAAACCATCAAGGACTCGAGCAAATTGATTTACCAACGCCCGGGCGGTCTCGGCGGTAAGATGATGACATACACGAAACCTGGCGTCGGTTGGTAGTTCGAAGTACGCTGGACATTTTTTCGAGCGTTACCACAGCGCTTCGAGATTGCGAGGAGTCGGTTTTCCGTGAACCTGGCGTTCGCGGTCGGACAGAATAGAAACTGGCCAAAATAACCGTCGGCTCGGTACTGCGAGCACCTGGCTGCTGGGTTTCCTGTCGCACCGACCCGGCAATTTCTGTAGGACCGGATGGCATCCTCGATCGCGGCTGGGGACACTCTGCGAGCAATTCATGTCATTGCGGTCAATTGTGCGGTGGGGGGGGTCTGAACGGAACTGGTTTGTTTCTTTGAAATGATTGTGTTTTTACTCACGCGAGACATTATATATATATACGGCGAATTTGCCAGCACGGAAGGTGGATTGGCACCTGGCGAATGCGTATAAATTCGCGGTGTCGTCCTGTTCCGTATCATTCAAAAAACATTCTCCGTATACCCCGACCGAATCGACCCAGAGGTCCATTCATACAACCTACCGAATCAAAAAAAAGCGAGCAATAAAAATGCCGAATTACGTTCGCCACACCCCACGCACGTTTGAGAAGTCGGGGGCCACCATCTCCAATTGCCATTCAATCGAGGAAGCAGCCAAGCGTGTATTCAGAAACAAACGATTCACCGATGCAGTGGTGTTTCTCCGCGAAACAAACGGGCGCACGGTCAACGTGTTTCTCCACATCCAGGACGATGATGGTAACATGTCAATCCGCAAACTGGAATCGTTCTCGCTCGGGAGGAAATCCGGAGGACGAATCCCGCTCCATACCGTTCCCGACCTGTTCTTGAAAAGCCCTCGTGAGATTTTCAAGTACTATGCCACCGCGGAACGTATGGTCGACGCAGTGGTCAACACCACATCGATCGCTCCATCGAAGCGGGTCAGTGTGAGGCGCACCGGCACTAAGAACCTCGAGGCGTCGTCTGTCTCCTCATCGACGTCGACTCGGGTGTCGAACTTTGACCCGGCGACGTTGTCGATGGATCAGCAAAAGAAACTTCTCAGCAGGTTCTCCACGAGGATCAAGACAGGCTCGGCTCATTCGGTCGTTGCAAATAAGTACCTGTGCGTCTAATTACCTCAGCATTTAAACCAACACGATCAATGGACGAGTTTTCGGACCGTCCGTTTTTTTCCCAATTTCCTTTTCTTGCCGAGGGTCAAGAACGATGATGCAGCTCACGCGTTTCCAGTATACGCTCTTAGGATTCGGGTTGCTAGTTGTACTCGCCTATTTTTACACCCGGACCGGGCGGCATAGGTTGGGTCGTATCGATGCGGAGCGTGAACTCGAACGACTTCAATACCTTACCGATCGCGCTGAAACCGCGCGAGACGAAGCAACTCGTACCAGGCGCGCGGCATTGGCGAAGCGCATGGCCGATCTCACAACGTCGGGTGATCCGCACCAAAACTTACTCGAGCTCGCGACATTGTATAAATTTGGAGAATTTGGCATCGCCCAGCCGAACGACGACGCGGCGGTCGCGTGTGCGAGGTGCGTCCTGTTCACGTCGGCAGATCCGGTGGTGAAGTCGAAAGCACGTGCGTTCATGTTCGTCGAACCCGTGAACGAGATTGATATCGACCATTCGGCACCAACACTCCCGTTCGATTTCGCTCGAGCTGCGATCCGGCGGGCACAGTCGATTGCGCAACCTGGTAGAGTGCTCGGACAGGCGCGAGCTACCGCGCGGGAGCCGCAGCCGCAGCGCGTCGTCGTCGAGTCGGATCCGCAAAATTCACACGATAGTGGTGTCGTTGCGTCGACGCGCGATACGCTTCGTCGTCTCGAAGAAGTCGATCAGGGTGAGATTGATTCCGTTCGCGAGCACGTGGCCACGTTTATCACAACGTGTGATATCGATGACGAAGAAAAGGTAAAGGCAATCGTGGCACTTGAATCGATCCGTGACGAAATCGATTCACCGTATATTGGAATCAGCGAAGTGGATGCGCTCGCGCGTGTGTGGCAAGTAGTTCCAGACAAGACGGTGGTTGTTCAGCAACTCGCAAGCGCGATTGAGCACGGCGTTCCGGTTTGTCATTCGGGAAAGATGGCGAGGTTGGCCGGGTGTATGGACGTCGTCGACCCCGGCCAGCATGTCCCGACGTGGGCCGTCCGACAAGAGGTCTTCAGTCTCGCGTCCAAGGTCCGTGACGATGTTCTCGGACGATTATCGAGCGAGGACGCTCAATTGTACCAGACCGGGCACCACCCCGCGGTTGTTCAATCGATGACGGACGAACTCCGGCGGCGCGTCAATGATATCGAGGTCGGAACACTCGACCAGTCGGTCGTTCGGAGCATCCTCGATGACGCGACCGCTGCGTTCTAAGCCCTGCGGTTCACCTTATTCCTGCGTCGATTCGTCGCTCGGTACCTCGACAATCCGGCCTTGTGAAGCACGTTCTGGCGCAGCTCTTCCGGTAGGTTGGTCGCGAGGAACATGGAAATCTTTGCGGCATTGCGCGCAGATCGGGTGACGATGTCGAAGATGCGTTTCCGGGCTGATTTTGGGACGTGGTCGTCGAACGCGTCGCGTTGTACGATGTCGAGAACGCGCATGCCAGAGACGTCTCGCGTCGTCGGAATCTCCCCGTCGTATACGCGCGAGATGACTCGACGAATGAGCGAGACGTCGCCGAATCGGACCAGACGGTGCAGCGCGTGCATCCGTTTTTTTATGTAACCGTTGTCAATCATCCAGGCCAGCATTGAACCGAGTTTACTGAGGCCTCGTTCGTGTGCCTCGTTCAGTGCCATGTCGACAATGTTCTCACCGTTGATATCGCGTGTGGCCGGGTCGGCACCGTGGCGCAAAAACAGTTTGAATGCGTCAACGTTTTCGGTGAGTACCGCCGCTTCGAGTGCGCTCGCGTTCTTGGGACGGTCGGTTCTGTTCAGCGCGTACCCATGCTGAATCAGCACTGCAATACACGCCAAGAGCGCAACTCGGCGCGTCGCCCTTCTCGGTTTCGTCATAATGAGTGCATCGATCATTGTAAAGTGAATACCGCGCTTGCCCTTACAGTACGCGTCTCGGTTGACGTCAACACGATCGGCGATTGCGGCCACCATCTTGGCATGACCTGTCCACGCGACCGCCATGATCAACGGGATTCGGATCGAGGCGAGGGGACATGGCACGCCGCCGGACATGGTCCGGGTCTCGTCAACGAGTGGTTTCAGTCGGTTCAATTTCATGAGCTCGGTCCCCCGGATCGGGGTATTGAGGACAAACTTGGGCACGTGTGCCGCCGCCTTGGCGAATTTCGTCGCGTCACCAGTGAGCGCAATCTCGAGGAGATCACGCTGGGTAGCCCAAACGTCTGGTGTCATCGCTGTCAGCTCTGATATACTACCGCTACAAAATGTTGGTCTACTCAAACGGTATCGATGGCACGCGTGTGCAAAAAAGAAGGTTTTCAAACCAGGCGTGGTATCGTCCGGAACAACTGTTATGCATACAGTGTGGGTGTGCTCAAATTGGACGGTGATCCGTATAAGCTCCAACCGGGCGACCTGTCGACCGGAAAATCGTTTGAACTCGATACGTGTGACGAAGTCGTCGAGCGAACAAAGGAAGATTTGAAGGTGTTGAAAGGCAGGGCAATCAAGTTCTCAGAGAAGTGCGGGAGGAACGAGAACAAAATTGCACTGATCCTCGCGCCCGGAATGGATTACCATTTCCTGGTGTTTCACAATGACGTCAACTTTCTCGTGACGTGTAACGACGAAACTCGCGACTCGATCGCCAAGAGATTCGATGTCGACATCGCGTGCGTGCAGAAAAAGAAGTCGTACAAAAAAGGATCCAGCGTCATGGTCCGCGGTGCAAAGTGTTGGTCCCATAAACGCGGGACGGCGTTCCCGCCCACGCTCCAGGACTCGACCGGGTCGATCATCAAGGATCCCCGGAACGCGACATTCGATTACGGCGTTCTGAATTATACAGTGTTCTGTTCGGCGTTCTGCGTAAAGCAGCGAGATGATATGAAGGCACCGATCGTTCGATCAACGACGAACGGTGAGTTGAATGTGAAGAAATACGATCGGCGGTATACCGGGTTGAAATCTGTCATCAAGGCGGTGAAGAAACGCATCGGGATGAAAAAATAAGTCAATGTTTCGCGATCGAGCACGCTCCTTTTTGCTCGATAAATTGATATCACACTGTCGAGAGTCAGCACTCGAGAATGCAACCAATCTCGAGCACTTTATCTATAACGAGTTCATCAGGTGGGCGAGAATGAAAGAGATCCCGTTGAACTGGTCGTGTCCTCGGTTCCGGTCGTTGTACACGCAACGCGTGATGTCGGTCGCGTTCAATATAAACAACCCCGAGAATGCGCGAGTACGCGAGGCATTGCGCCAAGGTACAATGTCGTTCCCCAAACTCGTTCAGTCTAGACCCGAAGAGCTGTTTCCAGAGCGGTGGGCGGCGGCATTCGAATCCGTTGCATTGGCGCGGCTCAAGAAAGAAGCAGCGTCGATCGATCCAGCGAATGTACCGGACGGCGCGTTCGAGTGTAGTAAATGCAAATCGAAGAAAACGACGTACTACCAGCTTCAAACGCGAAGCGCGGACGAACCGATGACGAATTTCGTCAATTGTCTGAACTGTGGAAAACGTTGGAAATGCTAAAACTTAGTAACACGTTATCTTATTATCCTCAAAAATACACACCCGCTCGGCTGTCGGTGTATGTCCGACATCGTGCAGCTCCCGCGAGATGATATCGGCGACGAGTGACGCGCGCGCGCACGCGCGTACACCGTCCGGCGCGGGGTCGTACCGGATCAATTTCGGCTGGACCCCGTACTCTCGGTGGTACGCTGCGAGTATACGGGCTTCACGGATGCGTTCGCGACGGGGGCAATATGACGCGTGCTTATTCTCGTCGCACTCGACGATGATGAGGTTATCGTTTCGTTGAAAAACAAAGTCAGGTCGATACCGCAAGCCCGGGGCGCGGCGATTGTGTGAAATCAACGGGAGTGTGCGCGCGATAAATGCTTTCAATGCGATTTGCTCGAATTTCGGCATAATGCTTTTTTATTGTCTGTGAGTAAGAGATCAGTATCATGGCGAATGTTCTATCACTCGATACGATCGAAGAGTTTGTGTTCAACACGGCAAACGTCACGATCGGCGACGCAACGCTTCCAGGCTATGCCATCAAACCGACGAAGGCGGGTCTTCTCGATTTCGACCAAAATGGAACGAGCATCGCGCGACTCGAAATCGACGGGAACGTCGAGGCGGTTGGGTTACAGTTGCGCGCGAGCGCTGCAGAACGCGTGATGATTTCGGGCGGTGCGAATACCATCGCGGCGTCGACGTACCCTGGCGCGTGGGTCGGAGACGCGACCGGGCTCATCTCCGGCGTGGTCGACGATGCACGACTCGTTGGGGATTATAATTTCGGTAACATCGTGTCCACCGGTGCGATCGCTGCGAATACGGTAGTGGGTAGTCTGGACGCACCGTTCCTCACGTCCGGGACGATGCATAACGACCGGCTCGATGGCACGTATGCATTCAATTCACTTAATGCGAACGTACTCGCAGCCAACGCGATTGGTAATATCAACGCGATCAACATCACGAGCGGAACACTCAATGACGCGAGACTCGCCGGGGCGTACACGTTCGATTCACTCACGCTCAGCGGGAACGTCGATGCGACCAGTGGGATTGGGAACGCCGATGCCTCGGTCGTTACTACCGGTGTCCTTTCGAACGATCGACTCGTTGGATCGTACACAATCGACGCCGCGACGACGCCAGTGGTCGATTCGGACGCGGTCCATGTCCCCAGTCTCGAACCAAATCGGGTCGTCGTCTCGGACGGGTCCGGTGTCTCGTCATCAGCGACCACGGTAACGGAGCTTGGGTACATCAATGACACGACCGGCTCGATCCAAACACAACTCGACGATATCCATGCCGGTGCCGTCGCTGGGTCGTCACTCGATCATCTCGTGGCGAATAACGTGACGCTGGGCACCCTCGACGACGCGCGGTTGACGGGGTCGTATACGTTCGAACACATTGTACTCACAGCCAATCAAACGGCACAAAATATCTCGGCCAACGCGAACGCCAGCCATCTCGCAACCGGGTTGATCGATCCCGGACGGCTCACCGCGACCGATTACGATGATGTTGGTATCCTGACGATACTGGATTCGCTCGTGGCCAGTGTCGTCGACGCAGTACTCGATGCGGACGAACTCGTCAGTGGAATCGTCCCTGATGCGCGTATGGACGGCGCATACGCATTCGATTCTCTCGAGTTGGATACGACGGCGAACGCCGATTGGGTCCACGGCGCATTCGATACGTCGCGTCTCACCACCGGGGAAATCCCGGTCAGTCGGTTCAATTTCGAAACCGTCTCGACAAATATCGTATCGGACGGGTTCAGACTCGGAACAGAGTCGAACCGATGGGACGACGTCTATGCGAATTCAGCAACCGTCGATGATATCGTCATTCGACCAGGCGGGTCTGTTCAGTCGACACAACCGAGTGTGGTCTCGATGCAACTCGATCTCGAATCCACGAGCACGAATATCGTTGCGTCGTCCGCGTCGTATACGGTCGGTACACCGTCTATACCGTGGTCGAACGTGTACACAACGACGGCCCACGTGGCCAATTCGTTGATCATCGATGGGAACGTGATGGACCCATCCGGCAATTCAGTCGGTTTTGATCTCGAAAACGTCGACGTCGCACTGCTCCCGCGGTATGGTGATCAGTGGATCGGAACCAACGACCGGCCGTGGGAAACGATCGATGCATCATCACTCGTTGTCGGTGATTTCGGTGGAAACACCATCACCACGGCATTGATGTCAACCAACGCCGCCACGATCGGGAACGAGTCGCAACCATGGTCGAATGTCTTTGCGTCCAATATCACAGGATCGGTCGATGGGGCATGGGTCGGTGACGTTTGGTCCCAACTCGATATCTTCACCGGGACGATCGAAGCACTCGATGGCGTAACCCTCAAAAGCGAACCGGTCAGTTTCCGCTTTCTCCCGGACGAGACGACGGGACTCGGGCTCGTCGATGGGACGACGCCCGGCGGCGTCGATGTGACAGTCGGCGGAACGGTCGCGACGCGTATCATCAACGGGGCCATTACACAAACCGGGAACGTGATCCCGGTTGGGAACAATATCTCCTCACTCGGGAAACCATTGTTCTCGTATGCGGATCTACACGCGAACGCGGTTTACACACCGATCGGGAAACTCGACGATGGTGTTTTGGTCGATACATTCGACTCGGTTGGGAACGTCTCGTTCGGATCGTGGTCAGTGAGCGACAGCGTCGTCGCGGCGTCGTTCGTCGGGAACGCAAACGCGTCATCGATCGTATCTGGAACCGTCTCGGACGGGCTGTTTGGTGGGTCGTATACCGTGTCGAATCTTGACGTCTCGGGATCGTTCGCGATCGATGGGTCGTTGGCATGTGGGAACATCGTCCCGACGGCAAACGCAACGTACGATCTTGGATCGACGTCCAATCGATTCCGCGATTTATACGTCTCCGGCTCGACGATTACTCTCGGCACAGCGTCCTTATCGACCGTCGACGGCGTCGTCAATATCTCATCGAACGTCGTCGTCACGAACGGTGTGAGTGGGTCCGGAGTTGGCGCACCGTTGATCATTAGTAATGTCGAGGTCACGGACAGCGAATGGGTCCCGCTCGACGATACGGCGGTGGCCCTTTCTGGAGGATATATTCTCCTCAACGGCAGCGGATTCGCACCGTCTTCCATCGTCAAAATCGGTGATACGAACGCCGTCGCCACATCGTACGTGAGCAGTACCCAGTTGAGGGCCCAGGTACCGGCGAAAAGCAGTGGTACATACAACGTGGCCGTGGTCCGACCAGATACAAAGACCGCCACGCTCCCATCCGCATTGACGTATTCGGACGTCGTCACGTGGATCACGTCCACTTCGCTCGGGAACGTCGAGTATGGACAAGCGTTCACAATCCAGCTCCAAGCGAGCTCGGACTCGAACGTGACGTACAGCAACGTCACTACCCTCCCGACCGAGACAACCCTCGACCCGGTCACGGGAAATTTGACCGGGAATATCACGTCGGTCTTCGACAACACGCTGTACAGTTTTGACGTGGACGCCATCGACGAGGAGTACCAGGACGCACGGCGGTCGTTCCTTCTCCAATACATCTCCCCCCTTTCTATATTGACCGATGGATTGCTCGTCGACAGTTCTACTGACGGTGGCAACTGGTACGCTGTGAAGTACATGTACGACACAACTACATCACTGGTTGCATCACAGAACCATACCACGTCAAACTACTACATCACACTTTCGAGAATACAGCAATTGGCTGCCTATGCCTCTGATATGCTTTTCCGCGAGGATTCAAGCTCTACCCTCGCAAAGTTTGCCTCCACGTCTGCGTTCAATACAGTGAAGAACAACATTGTAAATAGCAGGGCGTGGTTTTACAACACACATGGCACCAGTACACTCTCCGGATGGCTTGTTGGTGTTAATGGTGGACAGATCCCAGATGCTCAACTGTCTTACTGCAACAATTACTCGTCGCCCCCGGCCACGAATCCGAATACTACTAATTATCCACCGGATACGTCTGAGACAAGTCTAACAACAATTATCTTCGATTCGTGTGGCAATGGAAATGGGTCTCATGCATGGTTGAATAGGCGCTGGAGGTTCAGATCGGATAGTTACAATTCAAACAAGATTCACTCGATATGGTTCAAAATTCAATGAGTTAGTATGCTACGAGTACGGCGGGCACATCGAGTCCCGTTCTCGTTCGTACGTCTGCTGCAGCATTTTTTTGTGTATTCGGTTCGTAGTTCGGGTACAGCGTCCTCGGAATACTCGTCGGGGTCCCGCTCGTCAGCATGGTCACGTTTACCAACAGTGTATGATCGATTCCGTGGGCGTTATACACTCAATGGTTCAGAATTAAATAATTAATCCTGACTACTTGTAAGCATGCCGATTCAGTTACGTGAAGACGTTTTCGAGTGCGCAGACGGTCAACGCGGCGTATACGTTCAACCCTAACGGGACGACCCCACATTTGCAATTCTTTGAGAGTGCGTCGGTTATTTGCATTTACCACATTTTTGTACAGTGATTAGGGAGACAACTGATTGAGTTCGGTGTACGTCGCCATGGATATCGTCACGGATGCCGTACTCGGACCGGTACTACGCATCGTTGTTTCGAAACAGTGCGCCTTGCGAGCCGCACCGATATACGGCGAGTCGGTTCCAGTGCAAATGACGATCGTGCTCCATTCGAACATGTCCACGCGACAAATGTATACGACGCGCACGGCAGTATGCACTTTGGTGGAGAACTCGATGGTAACCACATCATCACCAATCGTGACTTTTTTTGGACCGGTGACGACGTTACCGTCGCCACAGAACAGAATGGCCGCGTCGGGTGCGTTGAAATGTTGGGCGGGTACGACCGTGTCGGGCGTGAGGCAAAACGACGCGATGGTCGACCCCGACAACCCATCGGACACGGTGATCGTCGTCGTCGTCGTCGGGTGTTGGTGCAGCTGCAAACATAGCTTACCCAAACTACCCAAACTACCCAAACTACCCAAACTACCGATACTGCCGAAACCGAAGAGTTCGGCAGTATGCAACGCATCGAGTGTACACTGCCTCGACCACCTCTTTGCGGTCATCGTGAGTGGATCGTCCGCGATCGTGTCGAACGCGTCGAACGCGTCGAACGCGTCGAACGTGTCGAACGTGTCGAACGTGTCGAACGTGTCGAACGTGTCGAACGTGTCGAACGTGTCGAACGGACTCGGTTTTAGAACCGGCAGGTTTTCAAAGAAAACCGGTGGGTCATGTAGCTTGATCGACCCGCTCATGCTTGAGTCGTCGTTGATGATTGTGTCGTCGTAGGTGGACACACTATACAGGTATAATTGACAGTATATAGAGTGAGTGGATGGAGGACTTGAACGGAACTCGTGTCTACCGCGTTATGTTTATGTGCCACGTCATCGCACGATCCTTCTAAAATTTTCAGAGAAAGTTGGCACACACTTTCAAAAACTTCTCGGCGTTCGTATACACACTCATACGTACACCCCGCTCGCAAACAACACCGTACATACCACGTCATGGTGATTTCGTCCCCACCGGGAGCGCGCGCGACCGGAAACGGCACGCAGAACAGTTTGAGTTTCGTGTCATCCCAACCTGACACGTACAAGGCAGACATCGAGGCGCACATCGCGGATACGTGTATCGACTGTATCGCGTGGATGATGATGCTCGACGGTGATGACGATTTGCTCTCAGTCTCCGAAGTCACGGTGTTTGTGAAGATCGATGATGACAATCGCATGTTTTCGCAGAGCGGTCCACCAAGCGACTTCGAGGGGTTGCTCTTCAACGTGATCAAAGACTTTATCACGAGCGAGGTGGGGGGCGATTGGCTCGCGGAAAAATTACAGACCATGGGGTGGTCGTCCACTATCATCAAGAAGATGAACGCCATCGGGTTGGTCGTCGCATTCATCGCGTCCAGGTACCGCTGGAACGGTTCGGTTCTCGACGGTTTGGACCTCGAGATCAGTGAACCCGAACTGCCTATTCTACTCAGGCAATCAACGACACTGGTTGGTGATACGGACACGTACGTCGATGTGCTAGTTCGTTATATTTCTCACCCACGCCTCTCTATGGACATATTCAATGGACCTGGTCGTGCTGGTGACGCCGTCCATGCCATCTGGGCCGCGGTCCGTGAGCGCGTCACGCCCTCACAGGGGGCGATACTACCGGTATCGCCTCAGGTGAACCACACGACGACCGCCCCCGCCATCGGGTCGGGTAGCCCCGGGGGGACACTGAAAAAACGAGGTCCGGGACGTCCGAGGAAAAACACGTCCACTCCAGCGACCGGTAAGGCGAAGCGCGGACGTCCGAGGAAGAATCAGTCGATTGGACCAGCGGCGGCAGCGAAGAAGCGAACGGCAGCGCGCCGGAACACCAGTGACATGGAGGATATGGCGACCGTGCTGATGTCGATCGGGAGTGGTGCGATACAGGCCCCTCCGGCCCATGTACCGGTGACCCACATCGATCCAACTCTGGCCGTTCAGCTGGTTGAGCTGATCGCTCGATTTTGGCAGACCACCCCAGAGCTCGTGGTCAAATCGATGCTGAACGGGGACGACTCGGTCGCTGCCATTTTGGCTGGACTCATGCGCCTCGATCCAAGGGACGTTGCCGATGTCGTCGCGAGCGTCGTGATTGGGTACAATGGCGAAGTCATCAGGAAGCGAATCTCAGCTGCCTATCAGTGATATCAAGCTTCGTACATCTCGAAAGTACGAGCACGACGATGACATCGATCGTCGTGAATTCGAAAATCGTCAGCTACCGATCCGTTTCTTGTCAGCTCCTGTCCGGTAATGCCTCGCGTATTAGCTACTAGCAATTTTTTCGGTGTTTTTAGCCTTCGATCCGATGACGTCTTGAAAATGACGCACACGCGGCCGTATCGATCATGTACGAAAAAGTACGAGCATTGGCAGCTTCCTTTCCAGCTTCCATTGCTCGTACTTTATGACCCCTTGGGTCCATGTGGCCGCGTGCGTCGCATCGGCCGAAAATGACCCATTTTTTGACCATGCGTTATACGCGGCCACATCGATTTTTTTCGGGCCAAGTACGAGCATTGGCAGCTTCCTTTCTAGCTTCCATTGCTCGTACTTTATGACCCCCTGGGTCCTT
>Ga0222718_10002948_pt1 | contig 14841 bp, 15 predicted proteins | sample C33_27DmetaG_FD_165045 | JGI IMG/M metagenome (GOLD analysis project Ga0222718, IMG submission 165045) | Estuarine water microbial communities from San Francisco Bay, California, United States - C33_27D | ecosystem: Environmental > Aquatic > Marine > Unclassified | place: USA: California... | reverse complement strand
CTTTCTTAGAAAGAATCGTCAATGAATTAGATTTAAACGCTAAAATATTCAGCAATATTTATGATAATCAAATTGAGTCAGAATATGTAGTTTGTAGAGCATTTAAGAAATTGGATAGAATAATACAAGTTTCACGTGAAATCGCAAAAAAACCCCATAGATTAATAGTTTTAAAGGGTCAAAATGCTGAGGAAGAGGTAAATATTGCTTTTAAAAATAATAAATATCCTTATAAGTTAGAAAAAAGTATGACAGATAATGATTCAAAAATTTTCATAGCCGATTTTCAAAAATGACAACTATAATTTCAGTAATCAATCAAAAAGGAGGGGTCGGAAAGACGACGACAGTTATTAATCTAGCAGCTTCACTGTCCATAATGGGTCAAAGTAATCTTGTTATTGATCTGGACCCACAAGGAAACGCTACTACAGGATTTGGTAAGAGTAATAACGATGAAGATAAAAATATTTACAATTTATTAATTCAAAAAATTAGTTTTGGTCAAACAATACAAAAAACTAAAATACAGAATTTAGATATCATAGGATCACATGTAAATTTATCTGGTTTAGAAGTTGAAACTGCTAACGACTCAAAAAGAGCATTTGTACTAAAAGAAATACTATCGTCTGAAAAATCAGGATTACTAAAAAAGTATGATAACATTTTTATCGATTGTCCCCCTTCTTTAAGCCTGCTTACGATTATGTCTTTAGTTGCATCCGATGAGCTATTAGTTCCTTTGCAGACAGAATTCTTTGCCTTAGAGGGAATAACACAGCTGGTTAAAACAATCGATAGAATAAAAGAAAATCTTAATCCTGCACTCTCAATAAGAGGAATACTTTTAACAATGTTTGATAAAAGAAATAAACTTTCGTCAGAAGTTGATAAAGAAGCAAGAAATTATTTTAAAGACAAGGTCTACAAAACTGTAATTCAAAGAAATGTAAGATTGTCGGAAGCGCCATCACATGGCTTACCTTGTGTAATCTATGATAAAAGCTGCGTCGGTAGCAAATCATATTTTAAATTAGCAGAAGAATTTAAAAGCAAAATAGTGAGCGTAGCATGAGCGGAAAAAAAAAAGGATTAGGTCGAGGTCTGTCGGCACTGTTTGGCGATCAAAAACCTGAAGATAAACCACAGGAATTCAAACAATCTAATACTGTTGCTATTAGTGATTTAAGCCGAAACCCTTATCAGCCTAGACAGCATTTTAGTGAGGAAAAGCTGATGGAATTAGCTAATTCTATAAAAAAAAATGGCATTATTCAGCCTATCGCAGTTCGTCCCATCAAAACTGAAAATGGTAAATACGAAATCGTGGCTGGAGAAAGAAGATGGCTTGCTGCACAAAAGGCAGGTCTACACGAAATACCTGTCGTAATACTGGATTTAAGTGACGTTGAGTCGCTAGAAGTTGCGATTGTAGAAAATATTCAAAGGGATGATTTAAGTCCAATAGAAGAGGCCAGGGGATACAAACGATTATTTCAAGAATTTAAATATGATCATGAAGCCATATCTAAATTAATGTCCAAAAGTCGAAGTCATGTTAGCAATACTTTAAGACTATTAACTCTTCCGACAGATGTGATTTCTATGCTTGAGGAGGGAACACTTACATCAGGACAGGCTAGACCCTTGATTGGAATTGCATCAGCATCTTCTATCGCAGAGGAAATTGTTTCAAAAAATTATAGTGCAAGAAAAGTGGAATACTTAGTAAAATCAAAAAAACCTTCAAAATCTAATAACAAGATTCAAGACTCAAATATTTTAGAAGCACAGAAAAAGATTGAAAAAAAACTTGGTTTAAAAGTATATGTATCTAATAGAAAAAATAATTCAGGCAAAATTATTATCCAATACAAAGATTTGGAGCAGTTTGACTTTGTTTCTAATTTACTTACGAAGCGTTAGCTAATTGGCAGATATTTAAAATAAGCATTTTTACTAATAAATTATTATTTATGCCAGAATTAGATTTTAATCTTAATTCGATATCATAACTTTTTTTTAAAACTGTATTTATTTTTTTTGAATTCCATTTTTTCAATTGGTTTATAATAGTTGGTTTATCTTTCCAGAAGATCGGTGGTTTTATATTTTCAACTATACTTTCAATACTAGAGTTATTCATATTTTTCAAAATCTCAGCTAATTTATAAAACCGTTGATTAAAAGTGTTTATATACATGATATTTCTATCGTTATCTAAAACAGTGTCACTTAAAAGCCTATTTATTTGAACCTTATTACCATTTATTGCCTCATCTCTTATTAAGTTAAAATCTTCATTTACTTTTAAATCTAAAAGTATTTTTAATTTTACTGTATCTATTTTTAAACTGGAGAAGTAAATCTTTACTTTTTCTATCTCATTGTAAAGTTTGTTCCGGTCTAGATTGCAGTTTTCAGCAATAATGTTTATATTTTCATTATTAAGATTGTCATAAGAACTAAGTTCATTCTGAACAATTTTTTTTATGGTGATAATATTGTCTTGATAGCAAGCTACAGCATTCAGTTCTTTTGATTTCTCAAAATAATTTCTAAGCTTAGATTTTTTATCAAGGATATCGCTAAATAAAAAGATTTTGTTTTGATCAATTTTGCTTTCGATTTTATGCAATACATCTATAAATTTATCATTCACATCATCAATCAAAAAAATTTTAATTTCACCGAATAAAGAAAAATTTAATACTTCCTCAAAAAAATTATCTTTATTTTTAAGTATTTCTTCTTGATTTTTTCTAATTACTTTATTTTTTAAAGAATGATAAATTTTTTTTTTAAAGTCATTTTTGAGGCCTAAATTTTCTCCATAAAACAAAACTAATTTATTTTCAGTTAAAAAACTTTTACTTTGTTCGGCTAAATAACTTTTATAAATCATTATTTAAATAAAATAATTTTTGCTGAATTTTTTTTGAAATTTCCGAAGATAGTTTTTTCTCTAGGTTAATTATATTTTTTGCGGTCTGAATACTAGAAGTTTCTACTCTATAATCTCCGTTCGATGAAATCATAAATTCACTTAATTTTTCTTGGGTTGATCGTTTTATCTTAACTTTTGTATCTAATATAATTTTATATTTTGTAATTTCATTACGGATATTCTTTTCAAAAATTTCTTTTTTTCTATTTGTCTCAATCTGTAAAACTATGGGAACAGTACCTCCCGAACTTCTATTTTTATTTAATAGGTTATTTTTTATCAAAAAATTAACTTTGTTATAACCCTCGATTTCTAATTTTTCTATTTTTAAAGTTGATAAAGACGTGTCAATTATTTTAAATCCACATTGATTAAAAAGTATTAACATTATCAAAAAAAGTAAATTTCTAGTCATTTTTAATTTTTTATAATGTAATTTATAATTTTATTTTTTATAAATATAGTTTTTAAAATCTTTACTCCATCAATATACTTTTTAGCTTTAGAATTTTTAATTATAATTTTATAAATTTCTTTTTCAACTAAATCTCTCTCAAGTAAAAGAATATCTCTTGTTTTCCCATTAATTTGCACAGCCAATTTAATTTCATTTAAAATATTTTTCTTATCAATTGTAGGCCATTTATCATTTGTTCTACATTTAAATAACTCAAGACACTCGTTTGATAAATGAGGTGTAAATGGTGTCATAAGTTTCATTACTTTTATGACACATTCAGATAAAACTTTATTATCAATCGAATTGTCCAAACCTTCCTTTAAAATTTTATAAACTTGGTAAAAATATGCGATCGAAACGTTAAATCTAAAACTATTTATAGAGTTATCAATCTTTATCATTAAATTATTAATTTCAGCTATAAGTTTTTCTTCTTTCGTCTTATTTGTGTCTAAATTCTTTCTTGAAGAAACAACATAATTTAAATTCCAAATTTTTTGTAGAAATTTATTTGCTGCCTCAACACCTGTTGCTGACCATTGTATATCTTTATCAGGAGGACTATCAGATAAAATAAACCATCTTACCGCATCAGCACCGTATTGTTTAATCATGGTTTCTGGGTCAATTGTATTTTTTTTTGATTTTGACATTGATTCAGGTGGTCCAACATAAACTTTGCTTTTGTCCTTTTTTTTAACAAAAGTTTTATTATCAATTTTTTCAACTTCATCAGGGTAAAGCCAGTTTCCTTCTTTATCTTTATAAGACTCATGGCAAACCATTCCTTGCGTGAATAAATTTTTGAATGGCTCGGAAAGATTAAAATCTTTATTGCATTTTGCTAATCCTTTTGTAAAAAATCTTGAATATAACAAATGCAGTATTGCATGTTCTACACCCCCAATATATTGATCAACTGGCATCCAATCATTAATCTTCTCTTGATCAAATGGCGACCTCGTGTGCTTTGGTGAGCAAAACCTCAAAAAATACCATGATGAGTCAACAAAAGTATCTAAGGTATCAGTTTCTCGTATTGCTGTTTTACCTGTAGATCTTTGAGTTGTTTTTTTCCAAGTTGGATGGTTATCTAACGGGTTACCCTGCGAATTTAAATCAATTTCATCAGGCAATTCTACAGGTAATTCACTTTTATCCACTGGTACGACTGTACCATCTTGAAGATAAATCATAGGTATCGGGCAACCCCAATATCTCTGTCTTGAAATTCCCCAATCTTTTAGTCTAAACAAAGTTTTTTTTTGACCTAATTTTCTTTTTTCAATTTCATTAATTATTTTTATTTTGGCTGATTCAATATCTAAGCCATTTAAAAAATCAGAATTCACCATAGTGCCATCCCCAGTATAAGCTTCAGAGAGTTTATTTTCATTACCATTCGATACTACTTTTATTATTGGCAAACTATATTTTTTTGCAAAATCGAAATCTCTTTGATCATGACCGGGACAGCCAAAAATTGCTCCCTTGCCGTAATCCATTAAAACAAAGTTAGCAAAAAAAACAGGGATTGTTTTGTTTTCAATAAATGGATGTTTAGCTAATAGGCCAGTATTAAAACCTAGCTTTTCAGCATTCGCTAGGGCTTCTTCAGTGGTTCCTGACTTATCGCATTCAGATTTAAATTTTTTGAAATTATCAGTATTCTTAAATTTTTCATTAAGTGGGTGGTCAGTTGAAAGAGCAATAAAACTTGCTCCAAAAATTGTATCTGGTCTTGTTGTGAAGACATCAATTTTTTTTTCAGATCCCTCGATTTCAAACTCCATCTCACAACCGAATGATTTGCCTATCCAGTTTTTTTGCATTAATTTAACTTTTTCAGGCCATCCGCTAAGTTTATCAAGATCATTAAGAAGTTCGTTAGAAAAATTTGTTATATTAAAAAACCATTGTGAAAGCTTTTTTCTTTCAACGACAGCATTGGAACGCCAGCCTTTTCCATTTATTACTTGCTCATTAGCCAAGACAGTTTTTTCAATCGGGTCCCAGTTTACGTAAGTTTCTTTTCTAGACACAAGTCCGTGATTATAAAAATCTATAAAAATTTCCTGTTGGTGCTTGTAATACTCCTTATCACAAGTTGATATTTCTAGATCCCAATCAATAGAAAGACCCAACATTTTTAATTGAGTTTTCATAGTTTCGATATTTTTATCTGTCCAGATTTTTGGATGTAAATTGTTTGTTTTAGACGCATTTTCAGCAGGCAATCCAAAAGAGTCCCAACCCATAGGGTGTAAAACATCAAAGCCATTCATGAATTTATAACGAGCTATAACGTCTCCAATAGTATAATTTCTAACATGCCCCATATGTATTTTTCCAGAAGGATATGGAAACATTTCTAGACAGTAAAATTTTTTTCCACCCTTATTAAATAATTTTTGATTAGCGAATTTCTTTTGCCATTTTTTTTCAATAGCTAGAAAATTAACTCGTTCCATTATTTATTATTTTTTTTTATTTTTATCTAATTTTTCTAATAGAGCTGCTTTTTTTATAATTGTAGATTGTAATTCATTTTGAATTAAAGAATTTGTAAGTAGATTGACTACACAATTTGAGGAATTATCACAAATTCTTTTGTGAACTACAATTTTTACACTATCAGATCTAATTTCGTTTGATAAAAAACGCACTGTGATTTTAATAGACTCTCTTGACGATCCTTTTTCTGAATACCAGTCTGTAATAATTATACCACCTGAATAATCAACAGTGTTCATAGGTAAAAAATCTAAAGTCTCTAAAGAAGCTCTCCAAATAGGATTTGAAGTACTAAATTCATAGTTTGTACCGCCGCCTTTTAACAATCCTCCTAAACCAACTCCTCTACCTTCGTCTACGTTTTTACGAGCCTTAGCTTTTGCTGTGTCCGGTAATTGCCTTTGGTCCACTTTTTTGTAGGCGCCACATGAAGATGTAAAAAATAAAAGTGCTAGAAAAATTAGTGTTAAGGATTTTTTGAAGTACATTTAGACATTTAATAAACAAATTATTATGAATATAAAGCTCTACATTACAGTTAGTTATTATGTTCAAAAATAGTAGTAAAAAGTGTGATATAATTGCAACAAATAGTAAAAAAAAAAGGAAAATCAACGATATTTGAGCTTTTTGAACCCCTTATTTGATAAGAATACTCAGTTTAATAATAATTATTAAATTCAATAACAAAAGGATAAACAATGAAAAACATACTTAAAACAATCGCTGTTTTAGTTTCTTCTTCATTAATTTCTTTAAGTGCAGTAGCAGGTGAACTTTCAGTAACAGGTTCAGCTAACGCATCTTACGTAATTAGTGGTGGACAAAACAACGATAGCAAAGGAATTGGTATTTCAAACGAGCTTATGTTTAGCGCTTCTGGCGAACTAGACAATGGCTTCACTTGGAATTACCACACTGAATTAGATATGGCTGACGGTGGTGCTGCATCAAACGATGATACAGCAATCGTAATCGGCATGGGTGACATGGGTACTTTAGGTATCTATGACGCTGAAGGCGGATTATCTACTGAGTTAGGATATGGAATCGGTGCATTAGGTGTAGGTCATGATTACACAAACACAATGACTAGAATTGGTGTAGGTTCTGACGTATCAGCTAATCCACACGTTGCATACACAACACCTGCTGGATTAATTCCATTTGGTGTATCAGTTTCTGTAGGTTACGCACCTAACACAACTGATGGTCAAGGTAACAGCTTTAAATCATCTGGTGGAATACAAGCTACGGACAATGATGGAACAAACGCTACACAATACAAAGTAACGATTGCTCCAGACATGGTTCCTGGTCTTTCAGTTGGTGCTGACTACTACGAAGTTGGAAACACTACTTCATCATTAGCTCAAGAAAAAACAGCTGGTACAGCTTACGCAAACTACAAAGTAGGTAACTGGAAGTTTGGTGTATTTGATGCATACTTAGAAAACGCATTTGGAACAGGTAAATATACTGCAAAAGCTGCGGATACAGCTGCAGCATCTAATGCCAACAGATACAACTACTCTGGTATTGGTGCAGAATTTGCTGTGAACGATGCATTATCAATTTCATATTCTCAAGAGAAATATGAAAGAATTGACAAAACTATGGCAGTAACTGCAACTACTCAAACTGAAACTTCAGTAGAGTCAGAAGCAGACTACATCCAAGTTGCATACAACATTGGTGGTGCTACTTTAGGATTAGCTTTAGTTGATACTGATAATTCTGATTTCACAGATGCAAAAGAAGAAAAGAAAACTGTATTTTCAATTGGAATGGAATTCTAATTATAAATATTTAGTTTAATTAAAAAAGCCGGTCAATTATGGCCGGCTTTTTTTTTACCTCCGACATAAGAGCAAGCCCAACACAATTAAGAATATTTAATTTAGTTAAATTATTAGAATTAATCCCCCCTAAAGGAATAAGCTTTTTGTTAATTACGTGTAAATATTTACTATATTTTAGGATTCCTAAAAATGGGGATTGTTTATCATAAGCAACCATAAATAATTTTGATAGTAAAATATAATCACATTTTTGTTTTGACTTTAAGTTAATTTCCTTAAAATTGTGCGCTGAGCCTATTATATCAAAATTCAGTTTTTTTAAATTTAAGTGTTTAAAAGAACAGTTATAAGATGAAAGATAAATTCCATCTGATTTAATTAAAACACAAAGTTTAAGATCATTAGCTACATAAAATCTAATTTTTTTTGATTTACATTGTCTTCTAAATTGTATTAATTCATTTATCTCATCTTTGATAATTTTAGATCTATAAATAATATTAAATTTGTTGTGCTTTTTTATTTTTTTTAAATTAATATCTTTTATACTTTCAATGATTAAAAAATACTTATTTTTAAGAGTAAACATATGAATACAATAATTGAAAGATTTGAAAAAATAAAATCTAATATTAAATCCTTAAATCCAAGCAATCCAGTTGAAATTATCGCAGTAAGCAAAACATTTACTATTGAACAAATCTATCCCTTAATTGACTACGGACACAATCATTTTGGAGAAAATAAAGTACAGGAAGCAGTAACTAAATGGACTAGTCTTAAAATGGAAAAAAAAAATATAAAATTACATATGATAGGAAAATTGCAAAGTAATAAAGCGAAAGATGCAGTTAAACTTTTTGATTATATTCACTCTTTGGATAACCAAAAACTAGCTGATACGTTAGCAAAACAACAAAAAAATTTTAACAAAAGTCTTAAGTATTTTATACAAGTGAATATTGGAAATGAATTACAAAAGTCAGGAATACCTGTGAGAGAATTAGATTCGTTTTATAATTACTGTGTAAATGAAATTAATCTTAATGTAATAGGTTTAATGGTTATACCTCCTAATGACAATAATTCAGAAAAATATTTTAAATCTTTAAATGTATTAAATAAATCTCTTGCCCTTGAAAATTTAAGTATGGGCATGTCCTCCGATTATGATTTAGCTATCAAAAATGGTGCATCACACGTAAGAATTGGAAGTTCTATATTTGGTTCACGATCTTAACTTTTGTTTTAAAATTTATTCTTTTTAAAATTTCTAAAAGATGTATTTTTTTAATAGCTACACAACCTTCAGTTTTTTTATAATTTTTTTTTGATACATGAATAAATATTGCACTACCTTTATTTTTAGTAACCGGGTGCATATTGTAGTCTAACACGATAATAATATCGTAAATATTTTCTCTCTTAAAAAGTTTTTCATATTTATGCTTAAAGGGTAGATAAACAAGTTTATTGTATTTTATTGAATTTGGGTCATCACACCAACCCATGTTTTTTTTAATAATGATTTTTTTTAACTTTGTTTTTAGTTTTTTAACTCTATCTTTTCTATACAAGATATATTTGATTTTAAATAACCCTTTAGGTGTAATTAAATCACCCTCCCTTTTTTTTAACCTAATTCCCCTTTTACCTATAGAGCATTTTACTCTATAATTATAAAAACTAAGTTGTTTGTTATTTATTAAAATATGCATCGATTAAAAGTTCTAATTTTAGGCCCTTCTTCATTTATTTCTACATTAAAGGAACTAAAGCCTTTTTTAAAGTTTAATCCTATTGTAGGAGACGTTAACTCCGTTCATGACATTATTTTATTTCACAGTGATGCGTTTGAAGATAATAAACATAAAGACTATATTAGCAGAAGTGATTCTATAAAAATTTGTGCATCAAAAAAAAAATCTCTAGTTGCCAATTATGATGCTTTTTTACTACTTCCTGCAACTTTAAAAGAAATAAATGCTTCTGTTGAAAATATAGCTGCCAAAAAAAAATTTAATGAAAATTCCTCAATAAAAATTAAAAAATATTTGTTAAATAAAAATGAGAAAAAATTGTATAAAGAAGAAAATTTTATAATACTTACTGAGAAAGAAATTCAACTTCTAGAGCTATTTTTGAAAAACAAAGAATCAGTTTCAAAAGATTATATTTTATCTTCTGTTTGGAACTATTCTGCTAATGTCGATACCCATACTGTTGAAACGCATATTTATAGATTAAGAAAAAAAATAAGCGAAAGATTTTTAGATGAAAAATTTATTTTAAATAATAAAGATGGTTATTATTTGTGAAAAAAAGAAATAAGATTGCAAAAGATCTTTTTACGACAAAATACAGAAAAAGAGTTGTAAAACCTAAAAAGGGCAAAGGAAGTTTTAGAAGGAAAAAAAAATAAATCTTATTTGTTAAGTCGTGCGCCAATTATTTGTATCACTTTTGAGGACATTTCAGTGCCAGCTTCTAAACTCTCTTTCATAGACTTATTATTTATTATTCCATGCAAAAAACCTCCTGCAAACAAGTCACCTGCTCCCGTTAAATCTTTAATTTCAAGGTTCCCCTTTGCAGAACATTCCACAACTTCATTTTTATTGATTGCTATAGCTCCTTTTTCCCCGCGAGTAATTACAATTAATTTACTCACTTCTTTGGCAAATTTAATTGCATCATCAAAATTTTTAACATCGATCAAAGACATAATTTCTTGTTCATTTGCAAATGTTATATCTAATTTATTTTTAACTAATTCCAGAAAATGAAGCTTATGTCTTTCTACACAAAATACGTCTGACAATGACATTGCAACTTTGTTAGAATTATTTATTGCTTTCTCAAATGCTTTTTTTGGCGCACCTTCATCCCAAAGATATCCCTCTAAAAATAAGATTTCACTGTTCTTTATAGCGTTAGTGCTAATATCACTTTCATTAATTTTTCCTGCTGTGCCGAGAAAAGTAACCATAGTTCTCTCAGAGTCTGGTGTAATTAATATTAAACAAGTTCCGGTAGGCTCAATTTCTTTTTTTTTAGAGTAAAAAAAATCAACTTTTTCATTTTTTAAACCCTCTTCATATTTGTTACCTAAATCGTCATCACTTACTTTACCAATAAAACCCACTTTATTTCCAAGTTGCGAGAGACCTACTATTGAGTTCGCAACTGATCCACCAGAAACAGTTTCTTCTATTTTAAGCGTAGATAATAGTTTTTTAAATTCTGCCTCATCTACGAGCTTCATTGTACTTTTTGTTAAATTATTTACAGTGATAAAATTGTCATCTACTTTACAAATTACATCAACTATTGCGTTGCCAATTCCTAAAATTTTCATTTAAGCTTTTTTTGTTTTAATAGGTTTTTTTCTATTGGGATAACAGTTTTTACAAATTTTGCAAGTTGTACCATAACAATCTCTAGCTTTACAGTATTCTCTTCCATACCAAATTATTTGAAGATGAAGTTTGTTCCAGTTTTTTTTGGGAAAAACTTTCTTTAAATCCTTCTCTGTTTGAACAACGTTTTTTCCATTTGTTAAACCCCATCTCTGAGCCAATCTATGAATATGTGTGTCTACTGGAAAAGCAGGAAAACCAAAACCTTGAGACATAACAACACTGGCAGTCTTATGACCTACGCCAGGCAATTGTTCTAATTCTTCATAAGTTTTCGGTACTTTTCCTTTATATTTTTCAACTAAAGTTTTTGATAAATAGAAAATACTTTTAGCTTTAACTCTAAATATTCCTATTCTTTTTATTAATCGCTCAATTTTTTTTCTTCCAAGTTTTACAAAATGAGTTGGTTTATTATATTTCGGGTAGATATCTTTTGTAACATTATTAACATTTACATCTGTACATTGTGCAGAAAGCAATACAGAAACTAAAAGAGTAAAAGTATTTTTGTAATTAAGCGGTATAGGGACTTTTGGATAAGTTTTGTTTAATATCCTTAAAATAATTTTAGCCTTTTCTTTTTTGTTCACTTAAAGTTCAGAAGGTCTCTCATAGAATAAAGACCTGCTTTTTTAGACATTAACCAAGCTGCAGCTGTTAGTGCACCTTCCGAATACAAAGCTCTGTCAAAAGATTCGTGATTAAGTTTGATAATTTCCTTTCCACTAGAAAATCTAACTTCGTGCTCACCAATTACCTCACCTTTACGAATAGAATTAAAATTAATTTTTTTTGCATAAGGAAATGATCTTTTATTTAAATATTTTTTACCAATTAAATTATAGAAATTTTTATTTTTTCCATCAGCTATTCCTTTACCTAACATTAAAGCAGTTCCAGACGGATAATCAATTTTATGTTTATGATGAGTCTCGTGGACTTTGCTTAAAAAATTACTTCCAAGAGATTTTGAAGCAATTTCAGTTAAATATATAAGTAAATTTACTCCTAAACTCATATTACCTGCTTTTAGTATAGGAATTTTTCTAGAAAAACTTTTTATTAAATTTTCCTCTTTTTTTGAAAAACCAGTTGTTCCAATAACAACTCTTTTTTTTAATTTTAATGCTATTTTAAGTATTTCTAATGTGCATTTAGGAACCGTAAAGTCTATTATCACATTAGTCTTTTTAAATGCTTCAAAACTATTTCTAGAAGGTTTTAACCCAGCTACTTTTTTATTTGTCAGTCTATCTTCTGTTAAGGAAACTAATTTAAAGTTTCTATTTTTTTTTGAGGATTTAATGAGTTGTTGACCCATTTTTCCCATACATCCAGAAATAGATAAATTTATTTTTCTCATAAACTAATAAAATAAATGATTACAATAATAACTAGGGTAATTATAGCCCAAATAGATAAATTTCTTAGAAATTCTTTTAACTTGTAATTTGTAGAAAGAAAATTGGGCAAAATTAAAACTAATACTGCAACGAGAAAAATTGCAGACATTATTTGATCAGTGCTCATTTAAATTATGAATTTTTCCAAAACTTTTTAGCTTTCTCAAAAAAACTTTTAATGACTGGATCAGGTTTATTAGTTTCAATTTCATTAAATTCCTCAAGGATCTCTTTTTGCTTTTTTGTCAACGAAGTTGGAACTTGAGTATTTATTCTTATGTACAAATCACCAAAAGCATTTCCTCTAAGAACTGGCATCCCTTTACCTCTGAGTCTAAATTGTTTACCATGTTGAGTGCCAGATGGAATCTTAATTTTTGATTTTCCTCCATCTATCGAAGGTACCTCAACTGACGTTCCAAGTGCAGCATCTGTAAATGAAATTGGAAGTTCGTAGTATAAATTCTCGTCTGCTCTCTTAAATATATCGTGATTATCTATGGATATAAACAAATATAGATCTCCACTAGAACCACCTTTTGATCCAGCTTCACCTTTTCCTGATACTCTAATTCTTGTACCGTCATCAACACCTTTTGGAATTTTTACAGTTACATTTTCATTTGATTGTACTTTTCCGTTACCACTACATTTATTGCATGGATCATTAATCATTTCTCCATATCCACTACACTGAGGACAAGTTTGTTGAACAGTAAAAAATCCCTGGTTGGTTCTTACTTTTCCTCTTCCAGAACAATAGTCACACCTAACAGGTTTAGAACCTTTTGCAGCACCGCTTCCAGAACAAGAAGAACAAGTTTTGTAAGTTGTGTACTTAACATTTTTTTGAATACCTTTAAAAGCTTCTTCTAAATTGATACTTACATCATACCTTAGGTCATTTCCTCTATTACTTGTCCTTCTACTAGAACCACTTCCACCAAAATCACTGAAAAAATCCTCAAAAATATCTGAAAAAGATGATGTGTCAAAACCACCAAAGCCTTGACCGCTACCTCCTTCAAAAGCTGCGTGACCGAACTGATCGTAGTTGGCTTTTCTCTTTTCATCTGAAAGAATGTGGTATGCTTCGCTTGCCTCTTTAAATTTTTCTTCAGATGCTTTGTCGCCTTTAGTTTTATCTGGATGATATTTGAGTGCGAGTTTTCTATAAGCTTTTTTTATATCATCTTTTGATGCAGAACTCGTTACACCTAAGACATCATAACAATCTCTTTTAGCCACAGGACGTCTCCTTTATTTTCTTAGGCGCTTTTTTCTTTATCTTCTTTATCTTTTACGTCTTCAAAATCAGCATCAACAACATTATCTTTGTCACTTGATGTAGCATCTTTCGTTTTTGTTTGTTTGTTTGCTTCAGGTTTTTGCTGGCTCTTATAAACAGCTTCACCTAATTTCATTGAAACTTGGATTAAACTTTGAGTTTTCTTCTTAATATCTTCAGCGTCAGTTCCCTCCAATGATTTTTTAAGATCCGCAACGCCACTTTCTATAGCTTTTTTCTCTTCTGCTGATATTTTATCTCCATGTTCTTTTAAACTTTTCTCAGTTGAAAAAATCAAGCTATCTGCCTGGTTCCTAGCATCCACTGACTCTCTCTTTTTTTTATCGGCCTCTTTATTTGCCTCAGCTTCCTTGACCATCTTGTTTATTTCATCTTCTGATAATCCTCCAGAAGCCTGAATTTGTATTTTTTGTTCTTTTCCAGTTCCTTTATCTTTTGCAGAAACGTTTACGATACCGTTAGCATCGATATCAAATGTAACTTCTATTTGTGGAGTACCTCTAGCAGCAGGTGGAATACCCACTAATTCAAAATTGCCTAGAATTTTATTATCAGCAGCCATCTCTCTTTCCCCTTGAAGGACTCTAATTGATACTGCCGGTTGATTGTCTTCTGCAGTTGAGAAAACCTGACTTTTCTTCGTGGGAATAGTAGTGTTTTTTTCGATTAGTTTCGTCGAAACGCCTCCAAGAGTTTCGATACCAAGAGATAAAGGAGTTACATCTAATAATAACACGTCTTTAACATCACCTTGTAGTACCCCTGCTTGTATAGCGGCGCCCATTGCTACAACCTCGTCAGGATTTACACTTTTGTTAGGTTCTTTTCCAAAGAAAGTTTTTACCGTTTCAATTATTTTTGGCATTCTTGTCATTCCACCAACAAGAACTACTTCGTTTATCTCGGCAGCAGAAAAACCAGAATCTTTTAACGCTGTCTTGCAAGGTTCTAGAGTTCTTTCAATTAGATCTGAAACTAGAG
>Ga0222718_10002947_pt1 | contig 14842 bp, 9 predicted proteins | sample C33_27DmetaG_FD_165045 | JGI IMG/M metagenome (GOLD analysis project Ga0222718, IMG submission 165045) | Estuarine water microbial communities from San Francisco Bay, California, United States - C33_27D | ecosystem: Environmental > Aquatic > Marine > Unclassified | place: USA: California... | reverse complement strand
CCACAGTCAAACTAAAGCTAAAATGACAGCTACCAGAGTAATAAAAGAAAAACAAAAGAAAATTGCTAAGGTTGAATCTAAATTATATTCATATAAAGAATCCCTAAAAAATACTAAAGAGGCTATAAATAAATTAGAAAATCCTAATGCCTCTAAAATTATAACGCCTGAAAATCTGTCAAACACACCTAAAGCCGTTAAAGAGGAAGCAGAAAAGAATGTTATCTTTGCTCCTAACGAAGGACCACAGACAGAGTTCTTAGCAGCCGCTGAGACGGACGTACTGTACGGTGGAGCAGCAGGGGGCGGTAAGTCCTATGCTATGCTCGTAGATCCCCTCAGATACGCTCACAGGAGCGCACACAGGGCCTTAATCATACGACGTTCAATGCCAGAGCTACGGGAGCTGATAGATAAGTCAAGAGAATTATATCCGAAAGCTTTTCCCGGCTGTAAGTATCGAGAAGTAGAAAAGCTTTGGAACTTCCCAAGTGGAGCTAAAGTAGAGTTTGGGTTCCTTGAAAGAGATGCAGATGTTTATCGTTATCAAGGACAAGCATATTCATGGATAGGTTTTGATGAGATTACTCACCTACCCACAGAGTTTGCATGGAATTACTTAGCATCACGATTACGTACAACAGATAGTGAAATTGTTCCTTATATGCGTTGTACAGCAAACCCCGGTGGCGTTGGTGCTCACTGGGTAAAGAAAAGATATATTGAGCCATCAGAGCCAGACAAAAGCTTTTTAGGTCAGGATGGGCTCACAAGAAAGTTTATACCAGCTCGTTTAGAAGACAATCCATTTCTAGCTACAGATGGACGTTACGAGCAAATGCTTAAAGCTTTGCCCCCTACACAACGCAAACAGCTATTAGAAGGTAATTGGGACGTTAACGAGGGGGCAGCTTTTACTGAATTTAATATAGAAGAACATGTAATACCACCATTTCAAATCCCAATGCACTGGGAAAGAGTTAAAGGTATTGATTATGGGTACGCCAGCGAGTCAGCCTGTATATGGGCAGCTATAGATCCGAGTGATGGTACTTTAATAATATATAGAGAATTATACCGTAAAGGCTTGACAGGACACGAATTAGGCGCTATAATAACAGAAATGGAGCTTGCTGACCCTTTTTCTGTTCAAGGGGTTCTAGATACTGCAGCATGGTCCCGTACTGGGACTACAGGGCCTACAGTCGGAGAATCATTAGTACGACAGGGCCATAAGCTAAGAAGAGCAGATAAGAACAGGATACAAGGTAAGATTCAAATTCACGAATACTTGAGACTACAGCCAAGCGGACGCCCAAGATTACAGATTTTCAGTAGCTGTCCTAGCCTGATACGCGAGCTTCAAGGTATTCCTTTGGATAAATCTAATCCTGAAGATGTCGATACTCATGCGCCTGATCATGCTTATGATGCTTTAAGGTATCTTATTATGTCAAGACCAAGAGTAAACGACCCACTGGCTCAACTAAGGCACTTACGTCTTGAGCAAGCTTATACACCTGCTGATGCAGATTTTGGATATTAATATATGCCGATAGAAAATAGCTTAACATCTAACAGTATTTACTTTGAAGAAGTAGAAGATGAACAAGGTCTAGAACTAACGCTAGAGGAATCGCTGCGTAATAATTTTGTTGGTCTTCTTGCAGATCGTTTTGATCAAGCAGAGCGTGCAAGAGATATAGATGAACAGCGATGGCTTACGGCTTATCATAATTATCGTGGTTTGTACGGAAAGAATGTACGCTTTAGAGAATCTGAAAAGTCTAGGGTTTTTGTTAAAGTAACTAAGACTAAAGTTCTTGCGGCCTTTGGGCAGCTTGTAGATGTTATCTTTGGTGGTAACAAGTTTCCTATCGGTATTGCTGAAACAAAAGTACCAGAAGGTATTAGCGAGTATGCTCACCTAGATCCTCAAAATCCTTTACCCGGTATTGAAACAAGCCAAGAAGAATTTCCAAAAAAGAAAGAGGAGAATCCTTTTGACGTTGGTTACGAAGGTGACGGCCGTGTACTTAAGCCGGGAGCGACCTACGGGTCAGGAGGGTTTGAAGAAACGTCACTTGAAAACGCAGCAAGCGAAAAACTTACAGACGGTCCAAGTCCAAGCCCACAAGCCCTACAAGTAAGTCCTGCTAAAGAAGCAGCTAGACGTTTAGAAAAATTAATACATGATCAAATTGAAGAATCAAACGGAGCAAGTGAAATACGAAACGCTCTTTTTGAATCTGCTTTATTTGGTACAGGCATAGTAAAAGGACCATTTAACTTTAATAAAACATTAAGTCGTTGGGAAGAAGATGAAGAAGGATTTAGGAGATATTCTCCAATTGATGTGCGCGTTCCTCGTATTGAGTTTGTCAGCATTTGGGATTTTTTCCCTGATCCAAACGCTACAAACATAAACGAAGCAGAGTATATTTTTCACAGGCACCGCATGAACCGTACTAAGTTACGGTCTTTATCTAAAATGCCTTACTTTAATAAAGATGCTATTCGTCAGGCTTTGTCTTTGGGGCCTAACTACGAAGAAAAAGACTACGAACAAGAACTAAAAGATGACAATCGTACTGAAGAAACAGGCTCGGGTCAGTTTGAAGTTCTAGAGTATTGGGGAGTAATCGATGCTGAATATGCTCGCCAAGTTGGTATGGATATACCAGATGAAGTAGATGACCTAGATGAAGTACAAGTAAACGCTTGGATCTGCAATGGTCAAATGTTAAGAGCAGTAGTCAATCCCTTCACGCCTTTCAGGTTGCCTTATCATGCCTTTCCATACGAAAGAAACCCCTACAGCTTTTTTGGCATTGGGGTTGCTGAAAACATGGACGATTCTCAGAAAATCATGAATGGTCATGCTCGTATGGCAATAGACAACCTAGCGTTATCTGGGTCTTTAGTCTTTGATGTAGACGAAACTGCGCTTGTAGGTGGTCAAAGCATGGAGATTTATCCGGGTAAAGTGTTCCGAAGACAGGCAGGAATGCCCGGACAAGCAATTAATGGCTTAAAGTTTCCTAATACCTCACAAGAAAACATGATGATGTTTGATAAATTCAGACAGCTTGCAGACGAACAAACAGGTATTCCAAGCTATTCACATGGTCAAACAGGCGTCCAAAGCATGACGCGAACTGCTTCAGGTATGTCCATGCTACTTGGCGCAGCATCCCTTAATATTAAAACTGTCATTAAAAACCTTGATGATTTCTTGTTAAAGCCTATGGGTGAGGCTTATTTCCAGTGGAATATGCAGTTTTTAGAATCTAAATTAGATGTAAAAGGTGATTTAGAAGTAAAAGCAACAGGTACTAATAGCTTAATGCAGAAAGAAGTACGTAGTCAACGGCTTACTATGTTCCTACAAACTGCTCAAAATCCTGCTATTGCACCGTTTATTAAAATGAATAAGCTGATTAGTGAGCTTGCGTACAGTCTTGATCTTGATCCAGAGGAATTAATCAACGACCCGGAAGAAGCAGCACTTATGGCTCAAATTATAGGAATGCAAAATAATGTTGGACAAGCAACTAGCCCGGAAGTTGGCCCCAGTGGTGAACAACCCGGAGGTATGGGAGCCTCTCAAGGAGTACCTCCAGAAGGCCAAAACCTTGGAGCTACAGGTACTGGCGGTGGCAACATCGGAACTGGATCTGTTCCGCAGTCAGGGGAGGCTGAGTTCTCTGGTTAAGTTAGAAAGCCTTAAAGACAGCGTTAAAGAAGCAATGGAGAGAAAGGATGGGTAAAAGTATGCTAAAAAAAGAACAACATAGTGAGATGTCTGACGAAGATAATTTTAGAATGATGTATAACTCGTTTAAACAGGAAATGTCAAAAGCTGAAACTCCCGAAGAGCAAGAAAAAATCCAAAAAAACTTTCAAATGCAAACACAAAACGTAGATCAAGAAGTAAAAAAAGCTGTGTTTATGGAGGCAGACAGAACTCCTAAAGCAGAAGGCGGCTCAATGCTTGTACCACCTGAAATGCCTGTCGATACTTATACGCCTGAAGAGCAGGCTATGGCAGAAGAGTCTCAAGTTCCAGATGTTCAAATGGAAGATGACTATATGGGCTATGTACTAGGGGAGTCTCTAGACGATAGCGAGCAAGATTATTTAATGGGAGCTTTGGAATCAGATCCAAAACTCAGTGAGATTTTTGATAAGGTCGTAATGACTGCATCAGAATTTTCGGGAGCTGGAAAAGTTGAAGGCCCCGGAGACGGTGTATCAGATTCTATACCTGCGCGTTTAAGCGATGGAGAATTTGTAATTACCGAAAAAGCCACCAATGAAATTGGCGCTGACAACCTTCAAACAATGATGGATAACGCAGAGCGAATGGCAGATGGTGGCATAGCACGAACCCAAAAGGCAATGGGCGGTATTTTGTCTCCTCCTATGGCTGTTGAAGAACCTAATAAATTAGTTACTGGTTTTGGACTACAGCAAACTCAAGAAGAGGAAGAGATCAATAATAACATGTTAAAAGCTAACAGAATGCCTAGTCTTATGGGAAATCGTTTATATTAATAGTACGGCTACCTTGTAGTGACAAGCCCCAAATTTTTTAAAGACGTTTAAAATTGGCTACCTTGCAAGAAACAAGCCCCGTAGAAAAGGAAAACAAAATGTCCGAACAACTTTTACAAGAAGAGGAAGCAACATCAAATCCTTATAACATGAAGAAACCTTGGCATACGCCAGATGGCCCACGACAGGCTAAAGCAGATACTTTATTTTATGAAGATGAGGCCCCTCAAAAGCAGGCCACCCGTAAAAAACAAACGGCCCCTGCAGAAGAAGAATCAGTAGAAGGTTCTAACTATAAAAAAAGATATGATGATTTAAAGAAGCACTATGATCAGAAGCTCAATGAGTTTAAACGAAAAGAGCAGGAATTGTTGGAGCAAGCCAGAATGGCTGAACCCCAGTACCAAGCTCCTAAGTCTCAAGAGGATTTAGAAAAGTTTAGAGAAGAGTATCCTGATCTTTATGATACGGTAGAAACTGTAGCACACATGCGAAGTCAGCAAGAAGTAGAAGCACTACGAGCTAAACTTTCTGTTATCGAACAGAGAGAAGCTCAAATTGCACAACGAGAAGCTGAGACAGCATTGAAAGATAGACATCCAGACTTTGATGAAATCAGAGGGGACGATGGTTTTCATGAGTGGGCGCAGGAACAACCAGATCAAATTCAAGATTGGATTTATAACAATCCTGATAATGTAACTTTAGCCGTCAAAGCTCTAGATTTATATAAGTTAGAAACAGGTAAAGGACAAAACAATAGAGGTTCAAATCGTGGCCGACCTAAGAAAAAACAGGAAGGCTCTGCAGCTGATATGGTATCTACAAAAACAACTAACTTAGATCCCCAGCAAGGTAGGATTTGGACTGAATCAGAAATCGGCAAGATGTCCTTAGATCAGTTTGATAAATACGAAGAAGAAATTCGTGAGGCTATGATTGAAGGACGTGTTGTACGAGGCTAACTTTTCTACTTAGGAGATAACAAATGGCTTTAAACACATCCGATCAGGGGTTCGAATTTGCGACAACCCCAACTAACTTTAGCGGGTCTACTAACTGGTTACCCCAGTTATATTCCAAGCAGGTACTCAACTTTTTCCGTAAGGCTTCTGTAATTGAAGCTATTACCAATACGGATTATGCAGGTGAGATTTCTGGCTTTGGTGACACCGTTAAAATCATTAAAGAACCTGTAATCACTGTTGATCAGTACGAGCGTGGACAAGACGCTGCTAAAACTAATCTGACAGACACTGAAATTACGATGGTTGTAGACATTGCTAACGCTTTCAAATTCATCGTTGATGATATTGAAACGCAAATGTCACACATTAATTTCCGTGACGTTGCAACTTCATCTGCTGCTTACGCTTTGCGTGATGCTTTTGATGTAGGTGTGCTGGCTAAGATGTTTGCTGGCGTGTCTAGCTCAGGCCCTGACCATGTAATTGGTGCAGATGCTGCTGCGGGTACCGCTGGTGTTGCAGAAACTACTGCTTCTGTTGACCTTCTCGGCTCAGATGCAAGTGGCGTAGACGCTATTGACCTTATGGCACGTATGGCCCGTCTTCTCGACGAGCGAAACATTCCTGAAGAAGGTCGTTGGTTTGTAGCGCCTCCTTCTTTCTACGAAGAACTCTCACAGTCAGGCTCTAAGCTTTTGTCTGTAGACTTCAACGCAGGTCAAGGTTCAATCCGAAATGGTTTGGTATCTTCTGGTCAGCTCCGTGGATTCAGCATGTACAAGTCTAACAATGTTGGTGCTACTTCTGTGGCTACTGGCAAGTGTATGGCTGGTCACATGTCTTCTACGGCTACGGCTCAGACGATTACTACGACCGAAGTTATTCGTGATCCTTCAAGCTTTGGCGACATTGTACGTGGTCTTCACGTATATGGTGCTAAAGTTCTGCGACCAGACGCTTTGGTCTCAGCTTTTTACACGATTGACTAATAAAGTTTGGGGGATGAAATACTCCCCCATTTCTTTTTAAAGGAGTTACAATGCCTCAAATAGGAAGTGATAATAAATCAGTTATTCTTAAAAGTGGCGTAAAGAATAAAAAAAGAATTTTAGGAATGACTGGAAGTTTTTACGCTGGAGAAAGTAAATCTAATTACGATTCTAATTACGATAAAATTTTCAGTAAAAAAAAAACAGAATTTGAAATAGCTAGAGAAACTTCTAAAACTTTTAGTATGGAGCAAGACTAATGTACGACAAGAAAAAAAAGAGTTATGCGCACGGCGGTCAGGTTAAAAAATCAAAGCCTGATATTTTTGCGCTGGAAAAATCCTGTTCTTATAAAAAGAAATAAGTAAATGGCTGCTACTTACCTCGAAATTACTAATGAAATATTAAGGGAAATGAATGAAGTTCCCTTAACTTCGGCTAACTTTGCTAATGCTACGGGTATTCAGCAGCACGTTAAAGATTGTGTAAACCGTTCTTACTTAGATATAGTTAATGAGGAGCCGCAGTGGCCCTTCCTAGCTGCTGCAGAAAGTGGCTCAGATCAGATGTATGGTAATACTTATGTAGAAACTGTAGAAGGAACACGATGGTATGAGCTTAAGCCAGCCAGTAACGACCTTACTACGGATTACGGCTATATTGATTGGGAAAATTTTCTTCTTTCTACTGTAAATGTTGCAGGAGAAACGGCTCCCTACATAGTAAAAAATCTTAAGTTTACTACTACAGAAGAGTGGAAAGATTTTTATAGGCTTTCAGAAAACCAAGACGTAGCAGAAACGCAAAACTACGGAGTTCCTTCTAGGGTAATTATAAGTCCTGACAATAGACGCTTTGGTTTAAGCCCTATACCAGATAAAGTATATAGGGTTTGGTTTTATGCTTATAACTTACCTACAGAGTTATCTTCTTTTGGAGACGAAATTATTTTTCCAAACATCTATAAGCCTGTTTTAATTGCTAGAATTCGTTACTACGTTTATCAGTTTAAAGAAAATCCACAGATGTCTTCTTTTTCTCTTGAAGATTATAAAAGAGGTTTAAGGTTAATGAAGCTTCATTTAATGGAAGCAGCCCCCGGTTATTTTAAAGATGACAGAGTAAGGTTTATTTAATGTCTCAGCCTTTTGGACTATCCTCTAAAGGCGGTTTATATACCAGCTTAAACCAGCTGGAGATGCTGCAGCAGCCGGGAATTGCCTCTAAGCTTGTAAACTTTGAGGTAGATATTAACGGTGGCTACAGACGTATTAATGGCTTTACGTCTTACGGTGGTGCAAGCGCAACACGTCCTGCGGGTGATACAAAAATATTAGGCCTTAAAGGATATGCTGACGGTGTAATAGTTTGTTGCGGAACCGATATATTTTTTAGCAACGATGGCATTACTTGGTTACAAATTAATAGAGCCTCTGTTTCAGGCACAGGCGATAACTACACAACATTTACGGGCCGGTCTATTTTAACCCGCACTAACCAAGGTCAGTCTTCTTTTGCGGTTTTTGAAGGCGCTACTTATAATTACGGTGAAGTTATTATTGCCGATGGCGCAAATAAACTTTATTCTTTTCGGATGGAAGGCACAGGAACTTTAGAAACACGAACCTTTTTTGCAAATGAAATTACAGTAGATGCAGCAAACGCTGTTAAATATATTACAGTACATGATCATCACTTAGTAGCTGCTGGTGTTGAAAATAATTTAAATAGTATTTATTATAGTGTGTATAATGATCCCGATAACTTTACGGGAGTTGGTGCTGGTGCTATTATTATAGCCGATCAAATAACAGGTATTAGAGGATTTAGAGAAAATTTATTTTTATTTGCTAACAATAGCATTCATAAACTTTCTAATATTAATGATCCTAATAATATTAGGACAGATCCTGTAACAGAAAATGTAGGCTGTCTTTCTGGATACTCTATTCAGGAAATAGGCGGAGACTTGTTGTTTCTAGCTCCAGATGGCATTAGAACTATTGCAGGTACTTCACGTATTGGAGACGTTGAATTAGGAACAGTAAGTAGACCAGTACAGTCTATTATTCAAGATATTTCTGAAAACATTGATGCTTTAACTTTAGCAAGTGTAGTAGTCAGAAATAAATCTCAGTATAGATTGTTTTATAATTCTGAAGGAACTGCTAATGCTTCTGCTAAAGGCATTATTGCTACTTTAACAAAAAATGGTTTTGAATATTCTGAAACACGCGGCATTAAAGCAACAGCCATTAGTGCAGATTTTGGATCAGACAATGTAGAAAAAACATGGCATGGTGATACAAACGGTTACATTTATAAACATGATACAGGAAATGCGTTTAATTATGCTGGAGTTCCTAATAATATTGTAGCCTCTTATCAGACTCCTAATTTAGATTTTGGAGATGTAGGAACTAAAAAGACTATAAAATATGTACGAGTATCTATAAGCCCAGAAGGCGAAATACAACCTACACTACGTGTCCGTTACAACTACGAAGATCCTACAGTTGCTCAGCCTTTAGATTATGTATTAAACGGTATACCTTTACCAAGTATTTTTAATTCTGGTATATTCGGTACTAATGTTTTCGGGGCAACTCCAGACCCTTTAATACGCCAAGCAGTAGAAGGCAGTGGAGATACAGTAAGTTTTATTATCACAAGCGCAGACATTTATGCGCCTTATACTATTAATGGTCTTTATGTAGACTACACCCCTTCAGGTAGGAGATAACAAATGGCTCAGAGCTACACAAGACAAAGTACATTTGCTGATGGAGATACAATAACAGCTTCTTTGTTTAACAATGAATATAATCAACTTGAAAACTCTTTTAGTTATTCCTCTTCTAATAGCTCTATAACTGGTCATAGACACGACGGAACCGCAGGGCAAGGCGGTAATATTTTTAAAATAGGTGACATAGATTTTTTAAATAAAATTGAAGTTGATGGAACAAGTAATCGTTGGGGGATATATGTCGAAGTTGGAGGCGTTTCTACAGAGCAGGTTCGTGTGCAAGATGGAAGCATTGTTCCTGTTACTAACAATGATATTGATCTTGGCACATCCTCACTTGAGTTTAAAGACTTATTTATCGACGGAACAGCTCACATCGATACTTTGGACATCGATGAAAACGCCACGGTTGCTGGAACTCTAGGTGTAACAGGGGCTACGACACTTAGTTCTACACTAGCTGTCACAGGAACCTCTACGCTTACAGGTAACGTAACTGCTACTAACGATCTTTCTATAGGTGGTAACCTTACTGTAACCGGCAACGCAACTATCAATGGTAATCTAACCTTTGGAGATGCTTCAACAGACACAATTTCTTTTGTTGCTGACGTTAATAGTTCTATTATTCCAGAAGTTGATGATACTTATGATTTAGGAAGTCCTACACAAAAATGGCGTAATCTTTACATTGATGGTGTAGCTAATATTGATAGCATTAGTGGAGGAACTATTGACGGTTCTACTATTGCAACATCTGATATTACTGTAGGAGTTGGTAAAACTTTAGACGTTTCGGCAGGTACTTTAACTTTAGCAGACAATCAAATCTCAGGCGATAAAGTAGAAGGCGGCACCATTAACGCCACCACAATTAATACTTTGACTTATGGAAGTTTATCAGATGGTGTAATTACTGTTACGGCTTTTGTAGATGAAGACGATATGATTTCTAATTCAGCTACGCTTGTACCTACTCAACAATCTGTTAAGACTTATGTAGATACTGTAGTAGCAGCAACCAATGAAGTTGTTGAAGATGCAACGCCTCAGTTAGGTGGCGACTTAGATTTAAACTCAAATAATATTACTGGTACAGGTAATATAAACATTACAGGTACTATTCAGTCTTCTGGAAACATTACAGGAACTTTAGCTACTGCAGCTCAAGGCAATGTTACAAGCTTGGGAACACTTACTAGCCTTGGTGTTTCTGGAGATCTTACAGTTGATACTAATACCTTAAAGGTAGACAGCGCAACTAATCGCGTTGGTATTCTTAATGTTTCTCCAGATGTTTCTTTAGACATTGGATCTGCTACAGATGCAGTGCATGTCCCTGTAGGAACGACGGCGCAAAGGCCCGGAACTCCTGCTGCTGGTTACTTTAGATATAATGCTGACCTTGAGCAGTTTGAAGGCTATACTGATACTTGGGGCGCTATTGGCGGAGGCGGCACAAACACATTTACTTATGATTCTTTTACTGGAGATGGGGTTACTACAAACTTTGTATTGTCTCAAGCTACTAACCTTGAAGGTAACTTAATTGTATTTATTGATGGTGTTTTCCAAACACAAGACGCTTATACAATTAGTACAGCCAGCGGTATTACTACTCTTATTTTTAGTGTAGCGCCTGCCAATACACGTAAGATTGTAGTTTATACAATTGCTGCTGGTGTAAGCGGTAATAATTTAAACTTAGATAGTTTCAGCGGTGATGGCGTACTTACAGATTTTACGCTATCTATTAATGCGGTTAGTGAAAACAATACACAAGTATATATCGATGGTGTTTATCAGCAGAAAGATGGGTACACTGTAACAAACACAACACTCAGTTTTAGCTCTCCTCCTCTTAATGGTAGCACTATTGAGGTAATGACCTTTACTCAAACAGAAGTTAATGTCCCTGTAGACAACACTATTACATCTGCTAAGTTGTCTGGTGATCTCGTAACTCCCGGTAATCTTGATGTCACGGGCGATATCGTATTAGGGGATAACAACCCCACCATCACAATGAATGACAGCTCTGTAGCCAATCTTCAACATTTAATTACTAGTTCCAGCGACAATCTAATAATTGCTGCTGATAATAATGATGTAGACGCTGGGACAGAGATACAATTTTATGTTGATGGCGCAGAACGTATGAGCGTTACTGCCACAGGCATTGATGTAACGGGTACCGTCACGGCGGATGGGCTTACTGTAGATGGTGATGGTCTATTGTACTCCGCTAGTAATGTTGAAATGCGTGGAGATGCGAATGTAAGAATATCGCTTGGGACAGCAGGAACTAGCGGTGCAAACAACAGTTCCAATTGGATTTACGGTAACGGGACTAACCTAAGATTTAATAACGCAGGGGGTTATCATTCTTGGGAAACTCTTGGCACAGAACGCATGCGCATCGATTCCTCGGGCAACGTGGGAATCGGGACTTCTAGTTTAACTGGTGGAAACACTATATTAAACCTAAGCCGTACTGGTTCAGGCGTAGGCTGTAATATGCAGTTTGCTAATAGTCACAACGGTGCTTTTTATGTAGGACTTGCTGGCAATACTACAGGAGACGTAATACTACACAGTGCGGATGGATCAGCAGATATGTCATTTGCCACAGGCAACCTAGAACGCATGCGCATTGATTCCTCGGGCAATTTATTGGTGGGTAAGACTGTTACTACATTTTCTGACGTAGGTACTGTTGTTCGTTCAACAGGTAGCGCTACTATTACAAGAGATGGTGGTGATCCACTAGCTTTGAACCGTAAGACATCAGACGGCGAAATCCTAGGCTTCTACAAAGACGGCGCAACCGTAGGTAGTATTGGTACTACTGACAGTGATTTATATATTGGGACAGGAGATGTCGGTCTTTGGTTTCAGGACGGTGGTAACGCTATTCGACCGTTTAGAGTTGATACGGGAGTAGGTCTTGATAATAGTATTAGTTTAGGTGTAGCTACATCGGGCCGTTTTGATGATGCTTTTATTACTAACGGGGTTACTACTGGCTCAGACGGCAACGACAAGCAAGACATTGAAACCTTATCAGACGCAGAACAACGAGTAGCCGTAGCGTGTAAAGGACTGCTTCGCAAGTGGCGCTGGAAAGACGCAGTAGAAGCTAAAGGCGACGATGCTCGTATCCACTTTGGGATTATTGCTCAAGACCTACAATCTGCTTTTGAAGCCGAAGGCTTAGATGCTGGTCGCTACGCGATGTTTATGAGCGACACTTGGACAGACGAAGAAACTGGCGAAGAACGCACAAGGTTAGGCGTTCGTTACCATGAACTTTTAGCCTTCATCATCGCAGCAATTTAACAGGAGACATTAAATGGCTTTAACAGAAATCCCTATAGAGTTATCAAGTACTCCGGGTATTGTAGATAATAGTAATGCGACTGCGATTACTATTGATTCTAGTAATAATACAAACTTTGCTGATAACGCCAAAGCCATCTTCGGTGCTGGCAGTGACCTACAGATTTATCATAATGGCTCACATAGTATTATTAGTGATGTTGGGACTGGCAATTTAAAACTGGGGGGCACTGGTCTTGAGTTGATGAATGGAGCATTAAGTGAATATTACCTTGCTGCTATTGAAAATGCAGGTGTTTATCTTTACTACGACAATGCCGCCAAACTAACCACCACCGCCACAGGCATCGACGTAACGGGTACTGCCACGATGGATGCGTTGACTGTTAGTTCTGATACAAATGGCGACCCTGTTCTTGCTCACTTTTACAACGTCAGCACAGGAGCAGCAGCAGAAGCAACCGCTTATATAACTAACTCTGCAACATCATCAGATGGTTTATTTTTACAAGCAGTAGGATCTTCCTTCACAACGACAGGCGGTTTTGTTCAAGACGCTGCCGTGCTTGGGTCTGGGACTGGAGCGTCTGGTGGTTTGTCACTTATGACCAGAGCAAACGCGGATATGCGTTTTTATACCAATGGTCACACAAATGAACGCATGCGCATAGATGCATCAGGCAACCTGTTGGTGGGGACTACTTCTACTATAAACAGTGGGTTGGGCGTATTTTCAAAGGCCAACAGCAACCAGTTAGTTATTAACTCATCAAACTCTAATGGAGGTTCGCTTGATTTTTGTAATGGGGGTGCCTCTGCATCGGCCCGTATAGGAGGTCTAACTACAGGCACAGCTACTGCGCTTCAAGTACAAGTCGGAGCAACTGGAGGGGTGCAACTTGCGTCTGGAGCTACCTCTTGGACATCAATGTCGGATGAGCGTTTAAAAGATATTATTGAGCCGATTTCGGATGCAGTAAGCAAATTGCTTACCTTACGAACAGTGATTGGTAAATACAAAGTAGATGCGCCACAGGTTCGGCGGGTTTTTGTTATCGCACAAGATGTTGAGAAGGTATTACCAGAAGCCGTCAGTAAATCAACAGTCTCGCTAGATGATCCAGAGGAGTTTCTAGGGGTTGCGTATTCAGAACTAATCCCGCTGCTCATTGCTGGGTTCAAAGAACAACAAGCCATCATTGAATCACTAACAGCCCGTATAGCGGCACTAGAATCTTAACAGGAGAAACAACATGGCTTTAACTAAAGTCTCTACAGGAATGCTATCGGCTGACGTAGCTTCTATAGATCTTAACATTGATGCAAATACAATGTATATTGATGTTTCTAATAATAGAGTCGGTATTAATAATGCTGCGCCTTCTACTGCTTTAGATGTCACGGGCAGCGTCACGGCGGATGGGCTTACTGTTGAAACATCTACCGACCCTGCGTCAATTACGCTAAGACATACGGGCAATACGTCTGGCTTCCTTATTAAAAACTTTAGTGGCGGCGAAGCTCAACTTGTCAATGTCGATAACGGCCCAATGGTTTTCAAGACTAACGACACCGAACGCATGCGCATAACCAGCGCAGGGCAAACACAAGTTGTCGGTTATGACGCTATGACGCTTGGTTTTCCTGCTGTTGCTGGGGGAGCAAGTAGGTCAGGAATCAAACCTACTGTAACAGGCGCAGGCGCAGGTCAGCTTCAGTTTTTAGTTGGCGGCGACAACACCACAGAAGCTACGACAATTGCGGCGACGCTGGATGCCTCGGGCAATTTGGGGATTGGTACGAGTGCGCCGGTAACAGCTTTAGATGTTCGTGGTGAGATTTCTGTCGATTATGACGCAACCTACGGCCTGCGCTTTTATAACGAAGATAGAAATAACTGGTCAAGTATTGGAAACACAATCGCAACAGGAAATACCTCAGCTAATCTTGTGTTTAAGACTAGCGTCGGTGAAGCCATGCGCATCGATTCCAGCGGTCATGTTATTGTTAAAAACGGTGGAAGATTTTATTTAGAGTCTTCTAGTGGTTTTAGTCCTTTCTTATCAGAGTCTAGTAATGACCTGTTGTTTACTGTTAACAACGGCGAACGCATGCGCATCGATGCCAGCGGGAACGTGGGTATTAATGTGGCTTCGCCAGCAGATACGTTTGGAGGCTCTGGAACTTTAGACGCTGGTGGGCCTCTTCTTTCTAGAGGAGTATTAGGCCAAAATCAAACT
>Ga0222718_10002945_pt1 | contig 14850 bp, 26 predicted proteins | sample C33_27DmetaG_FD_165045 | JGI IMG/M metagenome (GOLD analysis project Ga0222718, IMG submission 165045) | Estuarine water microbial communities from San Francisco Bay, California, United States - C33_27D | ecosystem: Environmental > Aquatic > Marine > Unclassified | place: USA: California... | reverse complement strand
AGAGTGCGAATGCTTCGTTATAAACTACTAACAACAGAAGGGAGTGAGTAATGAGTGACTACATAAATTGGGACGCACTGAAAGCAGAGATTACGAAAGCCTTCATGCGTGCAGAGGTAACAAAGTGGTCAGAGGTTGCAGAGAAGACCGACATTGAATGGCTAAAACTTCGCAACGTGGGAACACACACGGTTAAGGGGATTCACGAAGAGTTGAGATCTCGTGGGTACGGCCAGGTTAATCATAGCGGGGAGTGGGTGAAGGAATCAGAGTCGCCTTCTGTTGATTTGCCTGTGTCTCTCCGAGATTACTTCGCAGCAGCAGCGTTGCAGGGGATGTTGTCTAATCCTGATACTGTTTTCTTGATTACTGGTTATGTAACTGAGGCATACAAGGTAGCCGACGCCATGATGAAAGAAAGAAATCAATGATCAATCATGAGCGGACCAAACGGCGAGAAGTGCGGCGAGTTCAAGAAACGGGAGAGCAACGATGGGCATTAAAGCGATACGAGAACGGGTCAAGGGATTAAGCGGGTACAGCCTAGCAGAACCGGAGCCAATCACAAGTTTTGAGTACGCCAGCGACTGTGCCCTCCTCCTCGACCTCGTTGAGCGGCTGGGGGAAGCGTTGGAAGAGTGCTACAACGCCGTTCAGAAATCAAACGCCCACTTACCAAGTGGCGATGAGTCGGAAGTTGAAGCACTACTCAAAGAACTGGAGCCAACGGAATGACTGACAAGCAAATATTCATAGGCATTGATCCGGGAAACAGTGGAAGCATTGCGGTTATCGACGACTCGACAGGCACGGTCGATTTCATGAAGTGCAAAGAGACGGAGTCTGACCTGTTCAGATTCTTGTCTGATGAGATTTGCGATTGCCCGGCAACTCTCAATATGTTTGGGTTTGCCCTGATCGAGAGGGTTTCGTCAATGCCCGGTCAAGGGGTTTCATCGACATTCAAGTTCGGTCAGTCCTACGGGTTTCTGAGAGGCATCTTGATTGCTTCGGGTATCCCATTCGAGGAGGTCACACCGCAGAAATGGCAGAAGGTATTCGGGCTGATTCGCAAGAGTAAAGCAGAGTCGAACACGGACAAGAAGAACCGGCACAAGGCGAAGGCTCAGCAGTTGTTTCCGAGCGTGAAGATTACTCACGCAAATGCGGACGCCCTGCTGATCGCAGAGTATTGCCGACGAACTAAACAACAAACCAGAGAGGGGGAGTGATGAACGAAGAGCATTCACAAATAGCATCACAAGCATTTTGTTACGCGGTTGACCAAATCAGGAATCAGGTTGAAATATTGATATGCAAAATCGACCGCCCGAGCGTCATCTATCGTCCGAAGCTATCGCTCGACGGTAATTATTGGATTGCCTTATACGGCGACAATATCCAAGAAGGCGTTGTTGGGCTTGGCGAATCTCCCGACGAGGCCATGTTTCACTTCGATAAGGAGTGGGAAAAGAGAATTAAAGCGAAAGGAACGCCATGATAGACGCATCGAAGATTGCAGCAGGCGATTGGGTATTCAACAACGTCAGATGGGCTCGCGTTGAGGACGTGAATCACGACAGCGTATTTTACGAGCCGAGTCTGGTTTGCAAGAAGACCAGCATCACAGCCCACCGTCCGAAGTCTGGGCCGTTCAAGGTTGGGGATCAGGTCATAACTCGACTTGTGCCAGTCTCCGAGCAAACAATCAAACGCATTGACGGACTCAGATGTTTTTACGATGAAAGAGCATGGGTGTACGAAGACGAAATTGATCTTGTCAAGCCGGTGGAGGCGATTGAAGCGGAGCGAACCCAACAACAGAAAGGCGAGCCGATGACTGAGCGAATAACAGACGAAGACATCGAAGGTTACCAGACTGACGTAAGAAGGGGAGTCGGCTTGACTCTTTTTGAATCAGACAAAATCCTGACCGCCCTGAAAGCGGAGCGGGCTGAGTGCGAGCGGTTGCGGGCAGAAAACGATGCTCTCGTCTCCTGCCTGACGGTGAGGGTGGCGAGAAAGGAACCAGCGATGACTGAGCGAATCGTATTGAAGCCTGACCCGGAGTTCCTCAAGTTCCTGAAACTCGCTGCGAAAGAATACGCCAAATTCCCCGCTTGGAAGAAAGGCATCCTGGAATCACAAGCAAAACCGTGGAAGGAGAAATATCGTGACTGAGCGAATGACAGACGAGCGGATTGCGGAGATTGAGAAACTATTCCCACGACGCCAATACACGCACGGGGGCGGCATTGATTGGATACGCCTTTCGTCCGAACTCCTGACCGCCCTGAAAGCGGAGCGGGCTGAGTGCGAGCGGTTGCGGGAAGAGGTTACGGAGTATGAGGCGAGAGAGTACGACAGGCAAATATCTGAACAGGAGCAATCATGAGTGACTTTGATCAGCAGGTGCGGGAGGTTTACGAGAATACTCAATGTGGTATTTATGAGCCTTGGGAATCACTTCGTCCCGGTACTCAATTGTTTTACACGATCTTCGCCTCCCAACTCCGCAAACAATGGGAGGCAGAGCAGGGCGCAAAGATGGCCCCGATTGCCGGCCCACCTGATTTGGATGGCGTGCCGGATGAGGCGTTGTTTCTGTGGACGTTAAGGGGCGAGCCACTGGCAACCAGTTGGACTATCGCCACTGCTCTGGAGCTACGAACAGCACGAATTTCCGACATCATCTGGCACATCCCCCTCGGCGTGATCGAGTTGCCGGCGAATATCTACTGACAGAATCGCCGCGATGTAGTATAATTGTGTCAAATAAGGAGAGCGAAGTTGAAAATCATACTATGCGGACATTCACGGCACGGTAAAGGCGAATGTGCTGCAATTCTTGAATCATATTACGGTCTGCGTTCGCACAGTTCTAGCTGGGTTGCGAAGGAACAGGTCTACGCCTTGTCTCCTGAGTTGCAGGCGAAATACAGCAACGCATGGGACGCGCACAAGAACCGCCACGAAGACAGACCAATCTGGTACAAGGCAATCCAGGCGATTAACACGCCTTGCAAGCATACTCTCGCGGATATCGTGTTTGAACTCGGCGATGTCTATGACGGTATGAGAGACCGCGAAGAGCTAAGGTCGTGCGTGAATGAGTACGCCGATTTGCTGACGGTATGGGTGTTCAATCCGACTGTTAAGGCTGAGGAGTCGAGCAGCAATTCTATCCGCGCTGCCGACTGCGATATTGTGCTAATGAATGCAGGCACGTTGCCTGATTTCCAACGAAAGATTAAGCGGGTGTTCTGTAATTTCATGGGGGTGGGAGTGTGAAGCTCGTCCGTCTTACCACCAGCATCAGCAACGGAGTCAGTAGCTTTCAGGCAGGTACGTTAATGTGGCAGGGTGGGATTACGAGAACAGAGAAGGAAGTTGCAGACGGTCCCTATTATGCACTGTGGGACGAAGCCGTGAGCAAAATTTGCATCGGCATGGCGAGGAAACGCTGGTTTGAGGAAATCGACGAATAAAGGAGAACGGACTATCTCAATCATCGGCATTATAGGCGACACTCACTGCCCCGGTATGCGCAAAGGCTACGTCCCGTTCCTGCAACGAACCTTCGACGCATGGGGCGTTGATAGGGTGGTACACATAGGCGACCTCGTGGACTGGAATTCGATTAGTTATCACGAGAAACATCCGTCGAACTCAAACGCATATCGGGAGTACAAACAGGCTAAGAAACAGGTTGCCAAGATAGCAGAGGCATTCCCAAAAGTGGATTGGATGATAGGCAATCACGACGCACTGACACAGAGACAGGCGACAACGGCAGGAATTCCGTTGGATTGCTTAAAAGATTATGCGGATCTATGGGAGGTCGATTGGACCGTCCACCCCAGATTCTACAAGCTGCTACTGGATGATGTTCTGTATTGCCACGGTGACACAGGGCCGGGCGGTCAGCACTCAGCCTACAAGCACGCTGTTAATAACTTCAAATCAACAGTTCAGGGACACCATCACGCTAACGGCGGTGTGAAATACTACACGAATGAGAAGTTTCGTGTCTTTGGAATGGATGTGGGGTGTGGCGTGGATTACAAGCTCCTGCAATTTGAGTACGGCAGAAAGTTTCCACGCAAGCCTGTTCTGGGGTGCGGAGTCGTCGTGAACGGGAAACAGGCATACTTCGAGCCTTGGGTGTTACCGAGCCGATGACAGAACTACTACAGAACTCGTCGTGTGTAATCGGTGCAATGGTGTACTCTCTACTGGCGTTTTATTTCACGTTCACTGTCTCCGTTTGGATATTTGAACTGCCCTTCAAGCTGTGGGATAGGTGGTATGGGGATTCCTGATGGATGGCACAGCACAGTAAGGCGACTCAAGAAGAATCTCCCTTTCCCATTGCCGGTCACGGTACACACCAAGAAGCATATTGAGGGTCGGCTAGGGCAATGCTGGAAAGAGGGCGACAGGTTCTATATCGAGATATCTCAGGGTTGTGAAGACTGCATGTATTCCACCTTGGCACACGAGGCTGCTCACTTAATGGACTGGCACGATGGGATAAAAGAACACTCTGAGTCGTGGGGTTGCTGGTTTGCGAGGGCGTATCAGATTATCTATGAGACTGATTAAGCGGTCAAATCGGTAGTGACAAGATTAGCATACGTTTGTATAATAAGCCCAAAGGGGGCGAACTAGACCAAAACCCTGAGAGCAGGCTGCACTGATGGACTTCGATATTAATCAGATCACGACGATAGGCTTCTCTGGCGTTGCGTTACTGGGGTTAGCCTGGTTCCTCAAGAGAACATTGGAGCGAGAGGGTTGGGCAGAGACGATTGTTGAGGGCTGGAGAATTGCGGTCAATTCGTTTGGTCGCGCAACAGACTCAATCGAGTCGATGAATGATTACATGAAACAATCCCTGAGATCGCAGGGTGACTCTTTAGAAATAAACGCTGTCAGTATGGACCGCCAAGAGAAGGCTGGTAAGGCATTCTGCGATTTTCTCAGGCACGAACTAGATACGCGAGATATCACTGACGATAGCCGCGCAGAACTCAAAAAAAAAATAGACGACATTGAGGAAGGATTAACGCGATGAATTTACTTAGGTTTCTACTGGCTGTGCTTGGCGGGTGTGCGACATACACCACAGCCTCAGTTGTACTCGGTCCTGAAGCTCCTATGGCGACGGTTGGCGGGTTCAGCTTTGACCCTGCTACGTTGTACGCAATTGCTGGTGTTGTGGTCGCAATGTATATGCCAGAAGGGTTCTTGAAACAACTGGTGCAGTCGTTCCTGAAACAGAAATCAGGCAATGTTGACACCACTCTGATTGAGAAGCTGATTAAAGAGGCGGGCGATTTGTATCCGGTTCTTGTCGAGATTTATAAGAGAATGAAAGACGAGGGTGCAAGCGACGAGGAACTGGGAGCGTTGAAGAAGCTCGCAGGGATGGAGCACGATAAGAAATTCGGGGTGGACTTCAAGAATGAGTGAAGACCGTTCGTATTTGCCGTTAATTCTAATCGCAATCCTAGTCCTTTTTTCTGGGAAAGGTGGTGATTCCCCGTCTCCTACTCCTGATAACGTGCTGGCCGCGAAACAGGCAGGAGTGGCGTTGCTCAGTGGCCTCGCTGACGAGATAGAAAAGCTGGAGCCGACAGATAATCCGAGTGTATTGTCAAAGGAAATGCAAGAGATATTGAAAGAGCAGAATAACGCAACGATTGGTCAGTTGAATAAAGGTATTTTCGAGGATTACGACCAAGACAAAGCGAAGAGACTTCTGAAGGATTACGCGACAGGATTCAGGGGGGCAGTTCATTGAGTGACTATAAAGCCGGGTGGCTGGCAGACGAAGAGCCTAAGCAGTGGTGGGAAGACCTACCAATGCTCCCACCAATGGGAGACTTCGAGCCGGTGACAGAGTTCCCGTTCTATCGCAAGCCTTCCGAGTGGTTGAAGATTGAGCATCAAGGCTCGATGGGAAGCTGCCAAGGCCATTCACTGAGTTCATGCGTGGAGGTGAGTTACTACTACGAGACAGGCGAGACGGTTCAGTTGTCGCGAATGTATGCCTATATCAAATCACAGTTCCTTGACGGAATTACCAGTGACCGGGGGAGTACGATTTCAGCAGGCGGCAAGGTGGCAACTCGTTACGGTGTTCCCCCCGAAGAGGTCTGGCCGTACACGGGGAGATACAGCCGGAAAATCCCAATGGGGGCAAACGAAAAAGCCGCACCATACAAAGTAGCACAGGCGGTCAGGCTGGATAGTTACGATGATGTGATGACGTTCCTGCGTGCAGGTCTGGGGGCTATCAATATTGGCGTTCGCTGGGGGCGTGGAGGTCACGCTGTTTGTATCACAGAAGAGTATGGCGACGGTGGAGTTAAGGTTGCGAATTCATGGGGTGAGAACTGGGGCGATTCAGGTTGGCTAAAATGGACCGAGAGTGAACTGAAGACAAAAATGAGAGAGTCATACACGCGGGCAGTTGGAATCACAGACATGGTGAATATCGAACCTCGTGAAGTTCAATGGAATAAACCCGGCGAAGGATTCATGCTATGAAAGAACTACTAACAGCGATTATCTGCGCGGCCTTACTGGTCGTGTCAGGTCAACAGAAACAAGAAGCGGTGGGCGTGGACCCTTCACAAGCGAATGAACCTAAAAAGGTGATTCCCGACCCACCTGCTTCTGTGTGTCAATGTAAGGAATGCGAGTGCCGAGACGAACTGATTTCACGGATCGAGCAGCTTGAATTGCAGATTCAGGAGAATCAGACCTCGGCTGGGGCGACGGTTGAAAGCGGCTACCAGCTCTACGTCTTCACTGCTGACTGGTGCGGTCCATGCAGGACATCCAAGGCGGCTATCGATTCGCTCGGCTGGGAGCATAGTTACGATGGCGAGAAAGACGTTTGGTATGTTGATGCCGATCAGTTCCCGGAAACTCTAAGGCAATTCGGCGTCACCTCTCTACCTTCGTTTGTCCTCGTGGAAAGAGAAACTAAGAGGGTTGTACGTCGATCAGTTGGCGGCGTTGGTGCGGAGTCCTTGAGTGCCATGTATCCAGAAATGGGGAACCAATGACTCTCTACAACTCAGAACTAGTTCTCTCAGCGGTGCGGTCTAAGGTTGAGGCGGCGCACCCAGAGGAGCGGGATAAAATCAGCAGAATTGCGGGTGCGGTTGACGACTACGCACAGACGCAGAGAGGCAAGGCCGCGACAGATAACCTTCTGTTATGCGGTGGTGATGGGGAGCAAGAGACGTTCCGCGACGGAGCAAAGGCATACGTTCAATCAGAAGTCTACGGCAGCGGCATTGTGAGTTTCCTTGCGTGGATGGCTTTTAGATGGTTGGTGATGAAGATAATCGACGAGTTTATTGAAACACTTATGAAACAGGAGCAGTGATTGCCAATCAGCGAAAGAGGAGATTATGCCTACTACTAAGATCTTGACTGAATGGGGTAAAAAATGACGCTCGCCAAAAAGAAACCCTTTGCTGTTGCTGCGTGGGATCTTGATGAGTCGAGCGGTACGCGATTCGATTCTGTAGGCTCGAATGACCTGACAGATAACAACACGGTTGGCGTGACAACCGGGAAGTTTGACGACGCGGCAGACTGCACTTCGGCGAACAACGAGTATTTATCGATCTCCGACAACTCCGATCTCTCGGTCGGAGACAACACATTCATGCTTCGGGCGTGGGTAAGGCTTGATAATCTCAATACTCAAGCTGTTATTGGCAAATGGTTCTCCCCCACCAATAATCTAGAATATCGTCTATGGTACAACGAAACACCTGTTGACAGGTTTGTGTTCTCAGTTTCAAGTGATGGATCGAGTTCAACAACAAACCAGAGAGCAAATAATTTTGGTGCTCCATCAACAGGCGAATGGTATCTCTTACACGCATGGCATGATCATTCGTCTGATGAAATTGGGATCTCTGTCAATGGAGGGACCGCAAACACAAAGTCTTATTCAGGTGGCGTCTATGACGGTGGTGCAGAATTCTGCGTCGCTGCCGAATCGAATGGGGTCAACGCTCTCGACGGAAGAATAGATGATGTCGTCGTCCTCAAAGGGGCTTACTTAGATTCCACAGAGCGCAGCGAGGATTGGAACAGCGGCGACGGGATCGCGTTCGCGGATTGGCCAGAGTCATCTGACTTCCCGTTCATTCGGTATTACGCAGGTACAGGGTGCTAAGATGTTCAAAAACGTAGCCTCACAAAAACTGACTGTCTTCGCATTCGCCGATGCAGGTCACGCATCTATCGATGCTGGAGAACCAGTGACGGGCGATGCTGCACAAATCACCTGCAAAGTTGAGCAAGACGACGACGGTACGCAATCGGCAACAAACGATGTTAATCCAACAGAAGTCGAAGACGGACAATACCGATTCGATTTGACGCAAGCCGAGACCAATGGCGACAAGCTGACGTTCTACCCTGAGAGCTCAACGGCAGGCGTGCAAGTGATAGCGCTGCCTTCGAGTGTGATCTATACACGACCTCAATACTTCTCGGACCTAGGAATTGAATCAGACGGAGATCTCACAAAGGTTAACACGCTGGATGGGCATACCGCTCAAACAGGAGATGGGTATGCTTACCTTGGTACAAATCTTGGGTTACAAGGGGCGAACGCAACCGAAGCCGGGGGAACTGGCGACCATTTAACTGCCATTGACCTACCTAATCAGACGATGGACATCACGGGGAACATCACCGGGAATCTCTCAGGCACAGTCGGTAGCGTAACTGGGAACGTCGGAGGAATCGCCGGAACTATTACGACGCTAGACGGACTGAACACCGCACAGGATACGCAACACTCAACGACGCAAGGAAAGGTTGACACCGCTCAAGCAGACTTGGATATCTTGACTGGTAGTGATGGAGTAGTCCTTGCTACTACACAAGCTAATTATGCACCATCTAAAGCGGGTGATGAGATGGACTTGGTGGATGCTCCGAATGCTACGGCAATTACAGCTTTTGCAACAGCCCTTGAAGCCGCTATATTGAATGAAGGGGATGCGACTGCATTATTAGCAGCTATAGCCGCCAAGGTTGAAGAGTTTTTAGTTAACGAAGGGGATGCGACTGCTACTTTAGCCGCAATTTCAACAGCGGTTTGGTCAGAAACAAATCGTACATTAACAGCTAATACGAACTTTAATGACCCAACAGTAGCCGCTATTGCTGACGCCGTTTTAGATGAAGTCATGTCAGGGCATGTGACGGTAGGAACATTAGGAAAGGCTATTGCAGATATCTTAGCCGACTCTAATGAATTGCAATCAGATAATATTCCCGGTTTGATAGCAGCCCTTAATAATATCTCGACCGCTCAGGTTAATTCCGAAGTAGATAGTGCATTGGCTGATTACGATGCTCCAACGAGGATAGAGCTTACTACGGATACTAATAGCATATTAACAAGACTAGGAACTCCAGCAGGAGTAGATATTGCTGCTGATATTGCTGAGAATAATACTGTTGTAGACGGAATACAGACAGATCTCAGTAACGCGACAGACGGGTTAGGGGCGTTGAAAACGCTCATTGACAATGTGCAAACAGCGGTTGATGGTCTGAATGACTACGATGGCACAGATACGAGCGGTGTGACCACGCTATTGAGTCGCTTGACGGCATTGCGAGCCGGTTACATCGACGCACTCAACGGGCATATTGCACAAACAGCCGACCATACTGCGAGCGTTGCCGCGATACTTGCCGACACGAATGAACTACAGGGCGATATCGCCAATGGTGGAAGAATCGACTTGATTCTCGACGAGTTGACAACGCAGGGTGACACGAACGAAGCCAAGATAGACACCATTGACAGCAACGTGGACACGCTGCTGACCCGGATTACATCAACATTATTCTCAGGGATCACATCGCTTGCGGAATGGCTCGGATTGCTTGCAGGTAAGCAGGCTGGCGATGCGACAGCACTCACTGAGATCGCCGCGACGGGTGCGGGTTCTGGCACGTTCGATGAAGCGACGGATTCTCTTGAAGCGATTCGAGACCGTGGTGATGCGGAGTGGACAACAGGAAGTGGTGGTGGTGGTGGTGGATCTGCCCCAACTGCCGCAGAAATCCGCATAGAGATGGACGACAACTCGACTCAGTTAGCCGCGATACTCGCCGATACAAACGAACTGCAAACAGACGACATACCTGGGTTGATTACTGCTCTTAATAATCCATCCGCTACGGCAATTCGAGATGCGATTCTGGACCGCGTTCTTAGTGGGAATCATGATAGTGCCGGGACCACAGGGAAGATTCTTCAGGATGTTCTCGCGGATACGAACGAACTTCAATCTGACGACGTTCCCGGCTTAGTTGCTGCGTTGAATGATATCAGCATCGCACAGGTCAATGCAGAGGTTGATACAGCATTGTCAGATTACGACCCTCCTACGAGAGCAGAGCTTACCAGCGACATTAACAGTGTCCTCTCAAGGCTGGGTACGCCTGCTGGGTTGGATGTCTCGACTGATATTGCCGCGAACCAGACCGACCTGAATACCATTATCTCGGACCTTGCCAATTCAACGGACGGGCTAGGTGCGTTGAAGACATTGATTGATGCCGTACAGACAGCGATTAACAATCAGAACGACTTATCGGTAGCACAAGTAAACGCGGAAGTCGTTGACGCATTGCAGACAGACACGCCTATTGATGGGAAGTCTATCACGGCAGCATTGCGAATTATAGCCGCGATTTGTGCAGGCAAAGTCAGCGGTGCAGGAACAGGCACAGAGACGTTCCGAACAATCGACGACGGCGAAGATGCGGCGACGGTGACAGTAGACGCCAGTGGTAACAGGTCGGGGGTCACTTATGGCGTCTAGTAAGGATACCTTTGAGGGAAAGTCGTTTGCGTCTAACACGTTTGCTGTGGGTGTCTTTCGCGGGATTGGGGCAATTGTGCCAGCAAGCGGAACGGTTTTTTTTAGGGATTGCGGATCAGCGATTATGTTTAAAGGCGAGGGCGGATTCATGGGGTTTAGGGATTGCGGGTCAGCGGTTATGTTCAAAGGTGAATGTGGATTTATGGGGTTTAGGGATAACAGCAATTTTCTCGGATTTAAGGAAAGCTAATGGCAACTAAAGTCACACGCGGAGAGGAAGTTATACATCCTGATTCTGTGCGTAATGTGTTTGTGGACTTCGCCAAGGAGCTTTCTGACACAGGAGACGACTTGACTGGTACGCCAGTGGTGACAGAGGTGACCACCTCAGACTTAACGCTGGAAAATAAGGCAGTTGGCGGCACGACATTCACTGATGACGAGGGTTATTCGTGGACAGCTAATAAATACGTCACATTCACGGCGTCAGGTTGGCAAGACGACACGGATTACGAGGTGTTGATAAAACCTACGACCGATGCTGCCAATGCCGAGACTCTAGCAGCAGTTGTAAAATTCAGATGCAGGGGCAATTGATGACAGAACATAAATCGGGAATTTATTGGCTCGCATCCTATCCCCGCTCAGGAAACACCTGGGTGAGGATGTTCTTGCGTGCTTATATGAAGGGGCATTGCGATATAAACGCAACCGAGGATATCGTTGAGGGCGTTCACTCGCATTTACCGTGGCAAGCAGCTTCCGCGGCTCCAATACATTATCTGAAATTCACTGACCGCATGGATTACTACACAGCGGCACTTAAAAATTCTCTGTTCCTCAAAAACGGTCAAGACATACGGCTCAAAACACACGACGCGAATGCAGAACCGCATGGACGGCAAACAGTACCCAAGCATATCACAAAAGGCGGTGTCTACATTGTGAGAGACCCTAGAGACGTAGCATGTTCGTATGCTGACTACAAAGGCTGCACAATAGACGAAGCTATTGAGGCGATGAATGACGACACACACGCAATCGGGTCTGGTGACACATACGCATGGTCATTTCTCGGCAATTGGTCTAACCACGTTATGAGCTGGGCGGGTGACTCCTCCCCTCAATTCGTTCACTGTGTCAAATACGAAGACCTACAAGAAAAGCCTTATGAGACGTTCGGGGGAATAATTAAGGGTTTGGGGTTGGTAGAGCGGGGCGAAGCTGCGATCAGAAAGGCGGTTCAAGAGGTCGAATTCAGTAAGCTGAAACAGAGAGAGCAAAAAGAGGGGTTCTCAGAGTCAGAACACAAAGGCGATAGGTTCTTCAGAAAGGGTAAAATAGGCTCTTGGCGGGAAGAACTAACGCAAGAGCAGGCCGAGAGGATAGAAGAAGATCACAGCGAAGTCATGAATAAACTTGGTTATGAAGTGGGGGTGAAATGTGGATAAAGGCGAATTAGAGAAGCGACTCGATAGGCTTGAGCAGGAACGTAAATGGCTCAAACGGGCAATAAAGGTAATCGAAGATGGCGAGAAATTTCAAACCAAAGAGACGCCAGACAGGAAGAGCATACAAGCCACCACAGCGGGAACCGGCGCATCGGCGAGGGTACGACCGTGAGTGGAAGTGTCTCAGAGATAGATATATAAGGCAAAATCCAATATGCGAGTATTGTGACCAACAACCGGCTAGAGAAGTCGATCACAAGATAGCGTTTCAGGGGATCACGGACCCACTCAGATTGCAGTGGAGCAACTTAAAATCAGCGTGTCGAAGTTGTCACGCAAGAAAGACATGGAGAGATAAGCATGGCAGATGAAATCACAGTAGCAGCAAGCCTGACAGTCACAGACCAAAACAGCACATTCGCACTACCAAGGTTTGGGACAACACAACTACAGGCAGACCAAGCCAATCCGGGTATTTTGCATTTCACACAGAACATCGGCACATCAGCTGAGACAGTTGACACGTCCTCAATGACAAACGAGGGGTGGTGTATCATGAAGAACCTGGACGCTACCAACTACATCACATGGGGCCCAGACAGCACAGGGCAAGTAACAATAGGGCGCATCCTGCCAGGTGAGCAAGCAGGACCATTCCAGTTGGAGCCAGGCATTACACTCAAGGCAACAGCAGACACAGCAGCATGTGACTTAGAGATACTGGTACTTGAGCTATGAGCGAGCAACAGAAAAGGCCAGTGGAATGCACAAGGCGACGAACCAAGCCATTCATGTCGGAATGTCAGTGCGAATGGTGCAAGGAGATTGACAGGCGGTGGTATGAGCAGGAAAGGGGAGACTATGGCGAAAAACAAGCCACGAAGATGGACACGAATTAAATGGCTCAAGTGCTGTATGTGTAATACTAGCTTTGTTCACTCAGGGAAGAAGATGCCGGATAATGGCAATGCGGTAGGACGCAAGCCGAAGACGTGTTCGGTGAAATGCCAAAATGCGATGAGACATTCAAGGAGGACCAAACGACCAGTGGAGTGTAAGGGTTGTAAAATTTCATTTATACCGAAAGACAGTAGGTGGTCAACGTATTGCAGTAGGGAGTGTGCCTTCGAGCACTGTGAGTGGTATAATAGACCCCAAAAAGAGAAACCTAAGCGGAGGATAGACCCTTGTGTTGTGTTGGCGAGAAGGCTGAGGCCGTTAGTTTCATACAGAACAAAGTCTGAGTGGATGCCGTCGTTTTCAGTGTGTAAGTACTGTGGCTGTAAGGTACAAAACAAGACCTCGCCAAGAGTTATATGCAGAAAGAAAGGATGTAAGGAAATGTATAATTCAGACCAGAAAAAACTAGAAAGGGCTAGAAAGCGTGGCATTACGAAGAAAGAGGCTAATAGCTTTATGGAGTCGGACGCAATCTATAAAAGAGACAGCTATCAATGCTACCTATGTGGCAGTAAGACAGCACCACATAAGCCCTACAATCACCCAAGGTTTCCGACTCTCGACCATGTTGTGCCAATCAGTAGGGGCGGAGAGCACACAGAGTCCAACCTGATGACAGCATGCCGATCATGCAACTCATACAAACGTGACTTAATCATACCAGGCACAACACAAACTCCCCCACAGTCATAAGTTTACAGCTCACATCTCGTAACCACGTATCGCCTCGCGAAAACTTATATGCGTTATTTGACCCTACAGGGATAATCCTTATGGCACGAAAAAAGAAACCAACAAAAACCCACAAACTGGACGGTACTTTTCAGCCTTGCCGACACGCTGGGGATGAGGTCGCTGTTTCGGCTGTCGTTTCGCCTGTTCCTTTGAACGAAAAAGAGCAGCATTATTTCGACTACTATTCCGAGATGTTTTTGCGTCAGAATCTCAGCACAGAATTAGACGCGGTTTCGATTGCTCTACTTGCACAGGCAACCGTTGACTATATCCATCATCGTGAGGATGCAAGAGAAGAAGGAGCGTTGGCAGTCTCGGATAAGGGCGTTGAATATCTATCAGGTCGGCATAACGCAATGGCTGCGGCGTTGAAGCGAATCAACCATTATATATCGAAGTTTGGAATGACTCCGGTAGACCGCACTGGTTTGGAATGTGGCGAGAAGGGCGAAGAGGACGCATTCGATAAGCTCCTCGAAAGGTCCATGAATTGACACCAGCACAAGCACAGCACGTAGCAGACCTATCTAAGATCCTCAAGGGCGACCGCCCTTTGAGTCAGATGGAGACGTTGTGTATTGAGCGGCTGATCGATGACCACAAGCGAGCGAAGTCTGCTGAGTTGATCTGGAATGAAGACAAGGCGATGCAAGCGGTTGAATTTTTCGACCTCCTGCGGCATTACAAGGGTAAGTTTGCCAAGCAGCCAATGAGTCTCCAGCCGTGGCAGCGTGATTGTGTCGTTAAACCGTTGTTTGGTTGGTATCGAGAAGATGGGAGCCGGAGGTATCGCCAGAGTTACATCGAAGTCCCCCGTA
>Ga0222718_10002944_pt1 | contig 14855 bp, 12 predicted proteins | sample C33_27DmetaG_FD_165045 | JGI IMG/M metagenome (GOLD analysis project Ga0222718, IMG submission 165045) | Estuarine water microbial communities from San Francisco Bay, California, United States - C33_27D | ecosystem: Environmental > Aquatic > Marine > Unclassified | place: USA: California... | reverse complement strand
GGTAATGAGTCTGACGATGGTGCAGTTATGGAAATGAAATTTAAAAAAAGTAAGCGTGAAATGCTTACCATTATTCACACGCACACGCTTTCTCTGGCCTTGGTTTTTGGAATAGTTGGTTTCCTAATAAGTTTGACTACTTTGCCTAAAAGGGTGAAGCTGTTTCTAATCATCGAGCCTTTTGTTTCAGTTTTTATGACTTTTGGCGGACTGTTTGTCCTCTGGCTAGGCATAAGTTGGTTTAGTTATATTGTGGCTTTTTCTGGGTTTTTGATGACCATAACCTACCTATTGTTGGTATTTCTAATTTTTTTCGAGCTACTCCGCAAATAAAAGAAGTAGTTGATTATTTACAAGAATAGCTGTCAAACCGATGAAATGTTGTAAATTCGCACGCAATTAAATCTAATTGCGATGACTTCACACTCAAACAAAATTATAGGGGAAGGATTGACTTACGATGATGTCCTTTTGGTACCAAACTATTCTGAAGTTTTACCTCGTGACGTTAATGTGAAATCGAAGCTTTCCAGAAATATCACCCTGAATATTCCCATTATTTCAGCGGCTATGGATACTGTGACTGAGAGTAAAATGGCTATTGCTATGGCTCAAGAGGGGGGGTTGGGAGTTCTTCATAAAAATATGAGTATTGAAGACCAGGCTTTGAAGGTTCGTAAAGTGAAGCGGGCCGAAAGCGGCATGATTATCGACCCTGTTACCTTGCCATTGGACTCAGTCGTGCGCGATGCCAAACAAAACATGGCGGAGTTTAGTATAGGAGGCATTCCCATTGTAGATGATCATGGCATGTTGAGAGGCATAGTGACAAACCGTGACCTAAGATTTGAGCGTAACGAAGACCGTCCTATCACTGAAGTGATGACCAGCACAAATTTGGTTACTGTAAGCGAAGGCACCTCCTTAAAAGAGGCTGAAGGCATTCTGCAGGAAAACAAGATTGAAAAGCTACCTGTGGTGAATAAAGAAAACGTTCTGGTTGGATTGATCACCTTTCGGGACATTACCAAGCTGACGCAAAAGCCAAGCGCTAATAAAGATCAATTTGGTCGTTTGCGCGTAGCTGCTGCCGTTGGGGTGTCTTTAGATGGTATGAATCGTGTTGCCGCCTTGGTAGCCGCAGGAGTTGACGCTTTGGTTATTGATACTGCCCATGGACATTCTGCAGGCGTGATTAAAATGCTGAAAGCTATTAAAGACGAGTTCCCTCATATTGATGTGGTAGTAGGTAATATTGCCACAGGCGAGGCTGCGAAATATCTTGTTGATGCCGGTGCAGATGCTGTGAAAGTAGGAATAGGTCCTGGTTCAATTTGCACAACACGGATCGTTGCAGGGGTCGGCTTCCCTCAATTGTCAGCAATAATGGAAGTTGCCGAGGCTCTAAAAGGTTCCGGTGTGCCAGTTATTGCAGATGGAGGAATTCGCTACACTGGTGACATTCCTAAAGCTCTGGCAGCAGGTGCGGACTGTGTTATGCTTGGAAGTATGTTGGCAGGAACCAAAGAATCTCCTGGAGAAACTATCATCTTTGAGGGTAGAAGATTTAAATCTTACCGAGGAATGGGTAGCGTTGAAGCTATGAAAGAAGGAAGCAAAGACCGGTACTTTCAGGATATGGAGGATGATCTTAAAAAGCTTGTGCCAGAAGGTATTGTCGGTAGAGTGCCTTATAAGGGCGATTTGATTGAAACCATTCATCAATTCATTGGTGGTTTAAGAGCCAGTATGGGATACTGTGGGTCCGAAAATATTGCTACCCTAAAGGAGAAAGGAAGGTTTGTTAAAATCACCAATTCTGGAATTATTGAGAGCCATCCCCACAATGTGACTATTACAAAAGAAGCGCCGAATTACTCACGTCGCTAGTCCGAAATATGCTTTTCAATACTCGTCCTATTTTGGGCTATTTTTGTTATTTTTAACCCAAAGTATTATTTGACATGAAAAAATATTGTCCCATTATTTTATTGTTTCTGAACCTGCTTTCTCTCTCGTTTTTATCTGCTCAAAATTTTTCTAAAAATGACATTTTAAGTATTGATAACCAGATAATTAACACCGATGAGTTCTTGTGGATGTTTAATAAAAATTCTAGCCTTAACAAAACTGACTCTGAAGCTGACTTAGATCAGTATTTGGATCTTTTTATTTCCTTCAAACTCAAAGTTAAAGAGGCTTTAGATCAAGGTTTGGATGGCGATGCCATTATCAAGAGGGAATTAAGAGGGTATAAATCTCAACTCGAACGCAACTATTTGTCTGATCAAACGGTATCTGCTGCTATGCTGGAAGAGGCTTATCAACGGTTGCAATACGACATCAGAGCGAGTCATGTTTTAGTGCGTTTGGAAGACAGTCTTCTCGCCAAAGAGCAAGCGCTCCGTGTTGGACAATTACTTATTGATTTACCTTTAGAAACTGTAAAGGAACGCCATCATAATGGTAAGACAATTTTTGTAGAAAATTTGGGTTATTTCACAGCTTTTAACATGGATTATGATTTTGAAACTGTAGCTTATAATACGCCGGTAGGTTCTATTTCAAAACCATTTAAAACAAAATATGGATATCACGTGCTCAAAGTTCACGACCGATTGGAAAGCGATGGAGAGGTTCAGGTAGCGCACATTCTACTGGCAGACCAGCCTAAAGACAGTATCCCATCTGAGCAAGAAATACACATGCTGTATCAAAAATTGCACGAAGGACAGGATTTTTCGGAATTGGCGAAGCGTTATTCCGATGACCCGCAGTCTGCAGGAAAAGGTGGGCGTTTGAAGTATTTCCGCAGAGGCCAATTAGCCTCTGAAGTTTTTGAGTCGGAGAGTCTGAAGTTGGATACTATCGGAGAAATTACCTCACCTTTTGAAACTCAATTTGGTTGGCATATTGTAAAACTCTTAGACCGTAAGAAGTTCGAATCATTTGATATGGCGCGAGCAGACCTTGAAAATCGCATCCAACGCGATGGACGCGCACGAAAAATTAACGAAGCCTTTTTTAACAAGCTCGCGAGGTTGTATGAAATCGATTATGTCAATCCTAAAAAAAATTATTTGTTGCGAATTTTAGACACCTCATATTTTGAACAGCAATGGAGCCCACCTGTTGATATGCCGCAGGATGCCGTGCTATTTGTTCTTAACGGTCAAAAAGTTTTTTTAACCAATTTTGTCAATTACCTCAGCGACGGCAAAAAAAGGTACGACGCTTCCTGGTCCATTAATGCGGTTTTGGACGATGCGTTTAACAATTTTGTGAATAGTAAAATGTATAATAAGTACCAATCGGAATTACCAGAACGATTTCCTGAGTTTAGACTTTTATTAAATGAATATAGTGATGGTTTACTTTTGTTTGAGGTGATGCAGCAAAATGTTTGGAGTAAATATCCTGATAGTGATATGGATGTAATCGTTTTTCAGGAGGGACTTGAACAAAATTGGGTCAAGTCGTTAAAAGAAAAACATAATGTTCAAATCAACACCGCTGGATGGGCTGCCTTAAAAAAAGAAATTTTAAATTCTGAGGACAAATGAAGCTAATTAAGTTATTTGGACTATTGTCAATATGGGTGTTTGTTTCATTTTCTTTTAACTCCTGCAGAGAGGCAACAGACAAGGGCCAAGGCGATACGCTAGCCAGAGTTAAAAGCGATGAGCTCTTAAAAGCGGATGCTGAGGCGGTATATCCGGGAAGATTATCACCTGAAGATAGTGTGCAATGGTACTCAACATATATTACCAATTGGGCTACAGACAGATTACTTTTTGATTTTTCTAAATTCAATTTAGATGAACAGAAACAGCAAAATCTTGAATTATTAGTTGGCCAATATCGAAGAGATCTATATCTAAATGCCTACATAGAGGCCTTAGTAGCTCGTGAAATGGACACTGTCGTTTCGAAAGAAGAGGCTTTAGCGGTTTATGAAGCAAATAAATCGAGTTTTATTCTTAACGAGGCCTTGATCAAATTGCGCTACATTAAATTAGAAACGGACTATCAAGACTTGCGAGACATTAAAAAGCGATTTTTAGATTTTAATGTCGAGGATCGCGCCTATTTAGATTCAATTTCAATTCAATTCAAATCTTTTTTTCTCAATGACTCGGTATGGGTTAGAAATGAAGAGGTTGTTCAAAGTATTTCGATTCTGCGTAATCCTGATCAGTTGAATGTGTTAAAAAAACCTAATTTTGTGCAACTTGAAGATTCAATCGACCTATATTTGATCCAAGTTAATGAAGTTCTAGATCGTAATGAAATAGCACCTTTGTCTTATGTGATGCCAACAATTCGACAGATTGTTCTCAATCAAAGGAAGTTAAATATTGTTTCTGATCTTAAAAAGGACGTTATCAAAGATGCACTCAACAACAGAACATTTGAAATTTATGACTAAATCAATAATTCTCACACCAATAGTATTTTGTTTCATTCAATTGATGTTTGGACAAACGCCACCAATGGTCAATGACCAGCGACAAAAAATAGACGGTGTTGCTGCTGTGATTGGCGACTTTGTAGTTTTAGATTCAGACATTGACCGCCAGTTTTTAATGCTTCAGGCAGGCGGAGTTGACACTAAGGGCATCGCGCGTTGCGAAATGTTCGGAAAATTGTTAGAAGACAAACTTTACATACACCATGCGATTCAAGATAGTTTAGAAATTAGCACGGCTGATATTCGAGATCAAGTGGATATGCAAATCAATGCCTATGCAGAGCAAATTGGTTCAATGGACAAGCTCGTTGAATTTTATAAAAAAGACAATGAGCAAGAGCTGAGAACAGAGATGTATGAGTTGAACAAAAATAACACCATGTCTCTTAAAATGAGAGAGTCAATCACCGATGTTATAGAAATTACTCCTGATGAGGTTAGTACCTATTTCAAAACAGTTCTTCAAAATGATTTACCGCTATTTGGTACGGAGTTAGGTGTAGCCCAAATTGTTGTAATCCCAGAGGTTGCTCAAGAGGAAAAACAAAAAGTTATTGATAGATTATACGAATTTAAGGCAGATGTCATTGAGAATGGCGCGAGTTTCCGCACTAAAGCAGTTTTGTATTCGGAGGATATCCCGTCGCGTAGAAATGGGGGTAAATACACACTCAATAAAACCAGACCTCAAATGGTCAAAGAGTTTAGAGAGGTTGCTTTTTCCTTGCAAGAAGGTGAAATATCGGACCCTTTTGAAACAGATTTTGGCTACCATATTGTTTACCTCGAAAAAGTCAGAGGCCAGGAGTATGATATCAGACACATACTGCTGCGGCCTGAGGTCACTCAAGAGGCCATTAATGCAGCAAAAACAAAAATTGAAAGAGTTAGAGAACGCCTGATTAATGGAGAACTCACTTTTGAAGAAGCTGCTCTTGAAGTTAGTGATGAAAAGGAAACCAAGTATGAAGGAGGTAGATTGAGAAATCCTCTAGACCGGAGTTACTCTTTTGAATTGGCAAAGATGGAGCCCGAACTGTATGCCCAAATCCAAAACTTGGCCGAGGGTGAAATTAGTCCAGTATTGAGGGATCAGGATAGAGTTAACGCAGTGAAATTTAAAATTGTAACCGTTACTCAAAGAATGGATGAGCACGAAGCCGATTTCAATAGAGATTATCTAAAAATCAAAAATCTCGCCCTTCAGGATAAGCAGATTAGAGCTATTGATAAATGGCAGAAAGAAAAAATTAGAGAAACCTACATCAAGATCAATGGCGATTTGAGAGACTGTGACTTCAATAGTGACTGGCTTCAAAATGGAAAGAACTAAACTTATGTCTGACACAGCCAAACTCAACCACTTTGTTGAAAATTACGCTCATCTGAAAAATGAAATCGGTAAGGTAATTGTGGGCCAAGACGAGGTTCTGAATCAAATTTTAATCACGGTATTTGCGGGTGGTCATGCCTTACTGATCGGTGTCCCGGGTTTAGCTAAAACCCTCATGGTTCAGACTGTAGCCTCAGCTTTAGGTTTAAATTTTAATAGGATTCAATTTACGCCCGATTTGATGCCGAGTGATATTTTAGGTAGTGAAATCCTAGACGAATCACGTCATTTTAAGTTTGTAAAAGGCCCTGTTTTTTCAAACATCGTTTTGGCCGATGAAATTAATCGAACACCACCCAAAACTCAAGCTGCTTTGCTCGAGGCCATGCAAGAACGCAAAGTTACAGTAGCTGGTCACACCTACGATTTACCAAGTCCATATTTCGTTTTAGCAACGCAAAATCCGATTGAACAAGAAGGCACTTACCCTTTGCCCGAGGCCCAATTAGACCGGTTCATGTCGGCCATTTATTTGGATTACCCCAGTTTTTTAAATGAAATTGATATCGTCAAACTCACGACTTCAGATCTGCATCCTGAAGTTAAACCAATATTCAAAGCGGACGAAGTGTCCGAAATTCAACATTTATTAAGGCGAATTCCGGTGGCCGATAACGTGGTGGAGTATGCAGTTCAATTGACAACCAACTCCAGACCAGGATCAAATAACACCAATGCGTTGATCAATGAATATGTGGATTGGGGCGCAGGACCCCGCGCCTCTCAAAATCTCATTTTAGCAGCTAAAACCCATGCGGCTATAAATGGAAAATTTTCACCAGATATAGAAAACGTTAAAACAGTGGCGCTTCCAATTTTACGTCATCGTTTGATACGAAATTATAAATCTGAAGCCGAGGGAATTACAGAAAATGTAATTATTGAATCTATTCTTTAAGAATTTATTATCTATATTTTAGTTTTGGTAATAAATTGTATTTACCGTTCCCTTTTTGTATTTTTGCGTTCCAAAATTTAAACACTTCCTTATGGCATTTGATATCGATATGATTCAAGAGGTTTACAATAATATGGTCGAAAGAGTCGACCATGCAAAAAACCTTACAGGAAGACCCTTGACACTTACTGAAAAAATATTATTCAGTCACCTGTGGGATGGGAAAGCCCAAGCTGATTTTAAGCGGGGGGCCGATTATGTCGATTTTGCACCAGACCGAATCGCTTGCCAAGACGCAACGGCACAAATGGCGCTGCTGCAATTCATGCAGGCTGGAAAACAAAAAGTCGCTGTCCCAACAACAGTGCACTGTGATCATTTAATTCAGGCTAAAATAGGTGCAGATGCAGATTTGCAACAGGCTCTCAACAATTCTAATGAAGTCTTTAACTTCCTCGAGTCTGTCTCGAATAAGTATGGGATTGGTTTTTGGAAACCCGGCGCTGGTATTATCCATCAAGTGGTTATAGAAAATTACGCATTTCCAGGCGGTATGATGATCGGAACAGATTCTCATACGGTAAACGCTGGGGGTCTTGGAATGGCAGCTATTGGTGTTGGAGGTGCTGATGCTGTCGATGTTATGGCTGGAATGGCTTGGGAGTTGAAATTCCCGAAATTAATTGGAGTGAAATTAACTGGAAAATTATCCGGTTGGACTGCACCAAAAGATGTCATCCTCAAAGTAGCTGGAATCCTTACGGTAAAAGGTGGAACAGGCTGCATTGTGGAGTACTTTGGCCCAGGAGCAGAGTCCATGTCCTGTACAGGAAAAGGGACCATATGTAATATGGGAGCAGAAATCGGCGCAACAACCTCAACCTTTGGCTATGACGACTCTATGGAGCGTTATTTGCGAGCTACTGATCGCTCGGATGTCGCAGATGCTGCTAATGAAATTAGACCATATCTGACTGCCGATCCAGAAGTTTATGCCAATCCAGACCATTACTTTGATCAAGTCATAGAAATCGATTTATCAACCCTAGAGCCTCATGTTAATGGACCCTTCACTCCAGATTTAGCCACGCCTATCAGTGCAATGAAGTCAGCAGCTATGAACAACGATTGGCCTGTGGATGTCGAGTGGGGCCTCATTGGGTCGTGTACGAATTCTTCTTATGAAGATTTATCACGAGCTGCTTCGATAGCGCAACAGGCACTTGATAAAAAACTTAAAACCAAAGCCGAATTTGGTATAAATCCAGGATCCGAACAAGTCAGATTTACAGCTGATCGCGATGGTATCTTAAACGTATTTGAGCAACTGGATGCTAAAATATTTACCAATGCTTGTGGGCCTTGTATTGGTCAGTGGGCAAGGGCAGGAGCTGAGCAATCACCAAGGAATACAATTGTTCATTCTTTCAACAGAAATTTTGCTAAACGCGCCGATGGTAATCCAAACACACATGCTTTCGTAGCATCACCCGAAATGGTTGCCGCGATAGCCATCTCTGGCCGCTTGGATTTCAACCCTCTTACTGACACATTAGTTAATACAGAGGGGCAAGAGGTGATGTTAGACGAGCCGACAGGCTATGAATTACCACTTCGTGGTTTTGCAGTTGAAGATGCAGGGTTTATAGCGCCAGATGACAATAGTGATGGGGTAGAGGTCAAAGTAGACCCCGAATCTAATAGACTCCAATTGCTAGAGCCATTTTCGCCTATAGGAACGGACATTAAAGGGGCTAGATTGTTGATTAAAGCCTTTGGAAAGTGCACAACCGATCATATCTCTATGGCTGGTCCTTGGTTGAGATATCGCGGTCATTTGGATAATATATCGGACAACTGCCTTATAGGTGCCGTTAATGCATTTAACCAGCAGACGAATTTTGTTAAAAATCAACTTACGGGAGAGTATGACGCTGTCCCAAAGGTGCAAAGGCAATACAAGGCTAAAGGGATTCCGTCAATTGTAGTTGGCGACCACAATTATGGAGAGGGATCTTCGAGGGAACATGCTGCAATGGAGCCCCGTCATTTGGGGGTAGTTGCTGTTTTAGTAAAATCTTTTGCACGTATCCACGAAACCAATCTCAAAAAGCAGGGAATGTTGGGATTGACTTTTGACAACGAATTGGATTATGATAAAATCAAAGAGGATGACACTTTCGATTTTGTTGACTTAGCATCCTTTCAGTCTGGTGTACCATTAAAAATAAAAGTCAATCATTCCGATGGCACCACTGATATCATTGTGGCCAACCATACATACAACGCCAGTCAGATTGATTGGTTTATGGCTGGTTCGGCACTCAATTTGATCCGGTTACAAAATCAATAACTACCTCTTGTTGACTAGTTTTTGATGAAAGAAATCGGTCATCGCTAAGTTGCCTAATATCAGTGTGAAGGCATAGACGGTATCTTCCACAGGAATGGTTCCAAGTCGAAGTCCGATGTTTTCGAAATTATTATACCACACCACAGGATCTTCAATGCCCGACCCAGTTAGGATGCCATTAATAATAAAAAAGGGTATCAGCATAAATATAAAGGTCAGATAATAGTGTCGGAGAAGGTCATTTCTTTTCCAAACAATTAAGCTCAGCAGAGTAATGCCATAGACAAAGTTGATTACTGTATACCATCGATCGCGATATATTATACTAGAAATTAACAAAACGATAAGAATAATTCCGCTGAGAACATTGGTGAATTTAACGGGTAGCCTTTTGCTTCTGTGGAAGTATAAAATGGCGTGATGCATGAAAACACAAGCGTAAGGTATACAGATAAAGAACATCCATTCCTCAAGAGGAAGTTCGAGAAAGCTGTAGCCGCTTAAATAGTTGCTATCAAAACCCCAAAACCCACTAACAGTAAATATGTGGTCCCAAGGGATAAAAATCAACATATTGACCAATAGGCTCAGACCTAATGCTGGCCACATCTTATAGAATTTAAGTTTGGGGTGAAAGCTAAAGATTAGTGGAACTGATATTGCTCCTAAATTGAGCAGTAGGTATAAATACTGCATCTATTTATTTTTTAAAATATTTGAATGGCACGATCAGCATGCCAAAGTTTTCGCCCTGATTTTTACCAATGTGTTTGTGATGAATTTTATGGGCTCTTCTTATGCCTTTTGCGTAAATGTTATTGGCCTTTTTAAAAATCTTGAATCGCTGGTGGATGAAAACATCATGCACCATGAAATAGGCTAAACCGTAACAGAAGATACCTACTCCAATCGGCAGAGCAAACCAAATATTATATTCGCTCCACAACACAATACATCCCATACTTACTACTGCGTAAAAAATAAAAAACAAGTCGTTTCGTTCAAACCAACTATCATGGTCTTTTTTATGGTGATCGGCATGAATATGCCATAAAAAACCGTGCATGACATATTTATGGGTAAACCAGGCCATAAATTCCATCGTAAAAAATGTAGCTAAGAATATGCCGATCCAAAAGACTGCTTGCATAGGGGGTGTAGGTTTAAATAAGATTCAGTTGATACTTGACATAGCTCCTTGTCAGGAGTATTATTTTTTTGTGATTAGACACTCTGATACGGGCATTTTTAATCTCCATAGCAGGGGTTTTTTTGAGCTTTTGCAGTAATTTGGAATAATAACGATAGGCCATAAACACTCCAAATCGAGCTTCCATAGGGAGCTGCCGTATGCCCGACAGGCCTATAGCGAAATCACTTTCAATATCCTTGATAATAGCTGCTTTCGACTCTTCATCCAAACGATTTAAGTCGGTTCCAGGAAAATATGTTCTGTTCAACCCTTCAAAATCAGCTTTTAAGTCTCTTAAAAAATTGACTTTTTGAAAGGCAGATCCCAATGACATAGCAGAATCCTTAAGTGCATCAAATTGAGCTTGATCACCACTGACAAAAACCTTTAAGCACATCAATCCTACAACGTCGGCCGATCCGTAAATATAATTTTGATATTCTTCTACAGTGAGATATTTTGACTTGGTTAAATCAAGTCGCATACTGTGCATGAAGGCTTCGACAAATTTCCTGTCAATTTTACACTTATGGTAGGTGTGTTGAAATGCGTTCAAAATAGGATTGACACTGATGCCTTCGTCCAGAGCTTCGTACAGGCTAATTTCGAATCGATTGAGCAAGGAAACTTTATCAAAATCGTGAAATGAATCTACTATTTCGTCGGCTAAACGCACAAAGCCGTAAATATTATATATATCCTGCCTTATTGAATTGGCTAACATTTTTGTTGCCATTCCAAAGGAGGTGCTGTAAGTGGTGGTTACCATTTGATTACAGCGGTATGATACGTCGTCAAATACTTGTTTCATAGTCAAAACGAGTAAGTATTTTCAAGGTAGGTGGGGTCTACGATCGTTTAGGATTTATTGATTAGGTCTGCCACTAACTTCCCAGAAATTAAGGAGGGAGGTACGCCAGGGCCCGGAACACTGAGTTGACCTGTAAAAAATAAACTTTTCACTTTCTTACTTTGCAGCTTTGGTCTCAAAAAAGCGGTTTGAAGCAAAGTATTGGCCATACCGTAGGCGTTTCCTTTGTAGGAGTTGTAATCTTTGACAAAATCATTAACACAGAACGATTCTGTAAATATAATGCTATTTTTCACATTCTGTTGTGTGAGCATCTCAAATCGGGTAAGGATTTTGTCTAAAAATTTGTCCCGAATGGCTTGTGTGTCTTCTATACCAGGGGCTATAGGAATCAAAAATATGCCGGCCTCTTTTCCTTTAGGCGCTGCATTGTCATCTGTTATGCTTGGAAAACTGGCATAGAACAAAGGATCCTCTGGCCATTTGGCATCATCGTAGATAGCTTCGGCATGCTTTTCAAAATCCACATCAAAAAATAGGGTATGATGATCAACATTATTTAACTTCTTATCAAAGCCAACATAAAATAGAAGTGACGATGGAGCAAATGTCTTTCTCTCCCAATAGGCTTCGGAATATTGGCGAAATGATTCTGGCAAAAGGGTTTCGCTGTGGTGATAATCTGCGCCACTTAAAACAACTTCAGCTTCAAGCCTTTGACCATTGGCAACTACGCCTGCGGCTTTGCCCTGCTCAACAATGATTTGCTCGACGTTCATAGATGTTTGGATGTGCACCCCTAGTTCCTTTGCTAACGAGGCCATGCCCTTAACAACTTCATACATACCTTTTTTCGGATGAAAAGTCCCAATACCAAAATCTGCATAGTTCATAAAAGAATAGAAACCTGGTGTCTTAGAGGCTTTTGCTCCCAAAAAAAGAACCGGAAATTCTAAAATCAATGCTAGTCTTTCATTGTTAAAGGCCTTGCGAACATCTCTTTGAATGGTACTGAAAAATTGACCCACTCTTACGGCTGTTTTTGGCGTAACTAATTCAAGCGGAGAAAGCCCTGGGCGATAGACCAAATCTTTGATGGCGATATCATAATTCTTCCGCGCCTTGTCGATAAATTTTCTCAAAGTTTTGGAGCTTCCTGGTTCTTCAGCTTCAAAAGCATCACAAATTTTATCCAAAGTATCGCCAATAGTAATTCTGTCAGCCTCTCCAAAATATACACTGTAGGCGGGACTCAGTTTTTCTAGGCTGTAATAGTCGTCAGGTAATTTGCCAAAGTCAGCAAAAAATCGTTCAAAAACATCTGGCATCCAATACCAAGTCGGGCCTATGTCAAAAGTAAAGCCGTCCTTTTTAAGTTGTCTTGCACGGCCTCCAATTTGATCGTTTTTTTCTAAAATTGTTACTTGATGTCCGGACTTAGCGAGGTATGATGCCGCCGCCAGAGCCGAAAATCCTGAACCGATAATAATGATTTGTTTTTGTGACATAGATATTAAATGATTTGAACTACCTGCTTTAAACTGTTAAATATTTTGATTTTATGGTGCAAATTATAGTCCCTCATCAATTGGGTTCGTGACCCACAGGCCCACCATTCAGAGTAATTGTCGTTTAGCAATAGATCCTCTACTTCCTCGATATAATTTTTCATTTCTCCAGAATGTGGTCGCACTGTCATAGATGAAATGAAAACCAAATCCTTATGAACGGCTTTTAAATGCACCAAGCTTGATAATGGCATATTTTCTCCTAAATAAATACAATGACAGCCTTTAAGCTTTAATTCATAATATAGGTAGGAAAGTCCAATATCGTGAATTTCTCCTATAGGAAGAAAAAGTACATAGGTTCTTTTTGATGATGCCTGAACAGTTGATGCCTGTTCGATATGATAAAAAATCTTACGTTTGATAAACGCAGAAACAAAATGCTCGTGTGCCGGAGATATACTTTTTGTGAGCCACAGTTGACCTACCTCAGCCAGAAAAGGGGCATAGACTTCAAGAAAAATCGATTTGAAGTCCTTGGTCTCCGAAAGCAGAATGAAGCACTCCTCTAACAAGGCTTCATCAAAATTTAACATCGCTACCTTCAATCTGTAGCGCGCACTTGTGTTTGTGTCTTCATAATGTTTAAGCGTAAGAACGGCATGAGCCATTTCGGCCTCTTTCATTGAGGCAATTTTAGAAATTTTTGCGCCGCGGTTATAGAGTGAAGTAATGCTTAATAACTTTTGCAGATTGGACAAACTATAAGATCTAATATTAGTGTCACTGCGGTCGGGATGAAGTAAATTATACCTACTTTCCCATGCTCTTATGGTATGCGCTTTAATGCCGCTAATGTTTTCCAGATCTTTAATGCTAAAATGCATTTTAACATTGTCCATCGTTTGGGCATTTTTGTTAAACAAAAGTAAATAAAAACATTGGGGGATAAAAATGAAACTAAATGTGCGCACGAGAAGACTCGAACTTCCACGACCTAAGCGGTCATTAGGCCCTCAACCTAACGCGTCTACCAATTCCGCCACGTGCGCTTTAAGGGGGTGTGAATGATTTGGAAAAATCAAATTAAAAAAGTGACCTGGCTGGGGCTCGAACCCAGGACCCATACATTAAAAGTGTATTGCTCTACCAGCTGAGCTACCAGGTCTTTTTTTAATGAGGTGGCAAAGATAAGAGGTTTCAAACATTAAGCAACCGTTTTGATATTTTTTTGTTCTTTTACTGAACTAAATTTTTTTGTTATGAAAATTATCCTTTGCGGTTATATGGGTTCAGGTAAGTCGAGTATTGGATTACGCCTTGCAGAATCGGCACATTTTAACTTTCAGGATCTGGATAATTTTATTTCCAAACTTGATTCTCGAAGTATTAGGGATATTTTTTCGGAATCTGGTGAAGTTTATTTCAGAAAATTAGAGCGACAGGCCTTAGAGCAGTTACTCTTATTAGAGGAAGATACTGTTATTGCCCTTGGAGGTGGCACTCCTTGTTATGGCACCAATTTAGATTTTATTCTGGCTCAGCCTGATGTACAATTGATTTATCTGAAGGCCGACATTGGCACTTTGGCGGAAAGATTACAATCGAACAGCACATCTCGTCCACTTCTGTCTGATCTCATGACCGAAAATGTTCGGACTGAATTTATAGCGAAACATTTATTCGAACGGAGTTTTTACTACGAGCAGGCGCATCATATTGTAAGGGTCGACAGCAAAACTAAAGAAGAAGTCATTCGAGAATGTACAAGACTATTTTAACAAAGCAGTGAATGGCGCCTGACTTAAATTGACCGCCACAGTTTCTTGAATGGAAGTAGAAAGTGAAATGCCCTTAAAGTCTGATTTTACAGGGTATTTTTTATGACTACGATCGACCAATACAGCTGTTTTAAATTGACGAACTTCTACTTCGAGGAAGTGTCGAACGCCGTAAATTAGTGTCGTTCCTGAGTTGAGCACATCGTCTACCAAGACCACAAACTGATGTTCATAGGCTTGTGGTTTAAGGTTTGTTTTAATGGGGGTCTTGGGATTCTTTTTGTCGATCAACACTTCGCAGAGAAGCACTTCAATATCAGAAATTTGGTTTAATTCTACAGTAATTAATTTTGCTAAACTGTATCCGCCATCGGCAATACCAGCCAGGATAATTTTTTCTGTTTCAGTGCAAGCTTCTAAAATTTGAAACGCCATTCGTTTGATTTTG
>Ga0222718_10002943_pt1 | contig 14864 bp, 17 predicted proteins | sample C33_27DmetaG_FD_165045 | JGI IMG/M metagenome (GOLD analysis project Ga0222718, IMG submission 165045) | Estuarine water microbial communities from San Francisco Bay, California, United States - C33_27D | ecosystem: Environmental > Aquatic > Marine > Unclassified | place: USA: California... | reverse complement strand
GAGGAGTGAGCCGACTCGGGTAATCGACCTCCCGTCACTCGCGTGACGGGAGGCACAGGGCGGTGACGCGTCGCGCTGTCACGGCGCTGGCATGCTTCGCGCCATGGAAACCGTCTCCCGCCCGGTGCTCGTGGGCATCATCCTCATCGCGGCCTGGATGCTGACCCGGGTGACCGGGTTCGTCATCCGTCGCATCGTGCGACGCCTCGCTGACCGCGCCGTTCGTCTCGAGACCGGACCCTGGAGGGTTCGCTCGATGCGAGGTGAGGACGAGTCGCTGATGGTGCGCGAGCAGCGCCGCCGTCAGCGCATCGACGCGGCCTCACGAATCCTCAATCACCTGGTCTCGGTTGTGGTGTGGATTATCACCCTGATCGTCGTGTTCCACGTGCTCGAAGTTGATGCGGCGTTCTTCCTCTCCTCGGCCGGCTTCCTTGGTGCCGCGGTGGCCATCGGCGGACAGCACAAGGTGAACGACTATCTCACCGGCCTGTTGGTGCACTTCGAGGACCGCTATGGCGCCGGTGATCTCATCGAGTGCGAGACCGTCAATGGCAGCCGCGTTCGCGGGGTCGTCGACCACATCGGCCTCTTCAGCACCCGCCTCCGCGACGATGAGAGCGCCGTGCACCTCCCCAACCACGCGCTCGCCCACGTTCGCAACCTGTCGCAGGATCCGAGCATCACCACGCTGAAGGTCCGGGTGTCCGAGCGCATCGATGACGAGCGCGTCCAGGCATCACTACGAGGCTTGGCCGGCGGCCCCGGACTCACCGAGGTGATTCTTCTCGGTGACATCGAGACCCATCAGGACGCGACGGGTGAGATCGAGATCGACATCAGCACCCAGCGGCCGCTCGATCACCGGGAGCGCGCGCGACTGGTCAGCGGCGTCGAACGGTCACTTACCGACGCACAACGTTGACAGTCGCGAAGAGTTGAGCGACGAGCGTCGCTTGCTGAGTCAGGTCGCGGCGGCGGCGCGCTCAGCCCGGCGGATGGCTGCCCGCTGTCGACGGATGTCGCGTCGCTCCTCCTCGGAGAGGCCGCCCCAGATACCCGAGTCTTGATTGGTCGCGAGGGCGTAGTCGAGACATTCGCTCACCACCGCGCAGCCTGAGCAGATGCGTTTCGCTTGCTCAATGGTGCCGACCGCATGGCCGGTGGTGCCGATGGGGAAGAAGAGCTCCGGATCGGTCTCCCGGCACAACGCCCGGTCCCTCCAGGTGTCATCGGCCTGGTCGAGAGCGGGGTTCGGGGCGACGATCATCGGCGTTCTCCTGACTGGATCTCGGGGCGTTTTCGGGCGATTCCTCGCCGTGTGAACCGGTTGGACCGGGTGGCCATCAAGTGAACGGACATCACCGGAGGACGGCGGAGAACCTATGACCTGCCTCGCGCCGGCACAAGATGTCATGCGGGGTTCACATAGGGCCATCGGAAGTGGAGATGGAGTGCTGTCACCGACGGCGATACCGGTAGGGGGCGCCTCGCCGGCCACCCTCCACAGGGCTACGTTCCCGCTGTGCATCAGCCCCAATCCGTCAACGTCATCGCCCACCGGGGCGCCAACCGACACGCCCCCGAGAACACCCTCGAGGCATTCCGCATCGCTGTCGCCCTCGGCGCGGATGGCATCGAACTCGATGTCAGAGCCACCGCCGACGGCGCGCTCGTCATCCACCACGACGCGCACCTCCCCGACGGCCGGGCCATCGCGGACACCGCCCGGGCCGAGCTCCCAGCGACCGTGCCGGAGTGGGGGGAGGCCCTCGACGCCTGCTCACCCATACTCGTCAACATTGAGATCAAGAACTCCGAGGGCGAACCGGGATTCGACGAGAGTCGACAGATCGCTGACCACGTCATCGAGGAGCTCCGCGGCCGCGCCGAACCCCTCGACCGGTGGCTCATCTCCAGCTTCGATCGGGCCACCGTCGACCGGGTGAGAGCTCTCGACGGGCCTCGCACCGCGCTGCTCACCGAGGCGCCCGCGGTCGACGCACTCGAGCAGTTGCTCGCTGACGGCCCGCCCGCTCACCCGGTGTGGCACCCCTGGTTCGGCGACCTCGACGACGAGACCCTCGCCCGCGCTCACGCCGCTGGAGTCGAGGTCAACGTATGGACGGTCGATGGACCCGAGCCGATCGGCGCGATGATCGACCTCGGGGTCGACGGGATCTGCACCGACGAACCCGACCTCGCCCTGTCGCTGCTCGGTCGATCGAGCTGACGCTCAGCGCGGGCGCACGAGACGGATCGCGGCCGGGGTGTGCTCGACTTCGAGCACGGGCATCGAGCCCAGATGGTCGCCGTCGACCTGATAAGGCATGCCGGCCTCGGCGTCACAGGCCTCCACCCTCACGGACGAGATGTCCTCCCAGACCACCACCCCGTCGCGCTGACACGGCCGACCACGCACCGCGTCAAGGAAGGTGCCGCCGAGGGTGCCGAGATCGAACCTGGTCAATGAGACCACCGTCAGCGGACGCTCGAGCGTGGCGGCCGGAGCGATGTCGACCGGTCGATTCCCGAGATAGGTGTACGGACTCGAGTTCAACAGCACCGTCAGGAAGGCGCCGTCGATCGAACGACCGTCGGAGGACACCACCGAGTGATTCGGCTGCGTCCGGTCGAACCCCCTGGTCCACGTGGACACCGACGACCAGATGAACAGTGGATGGCCGAGCCATCGCTTGAGCGAGGCGTGGCGTTCCACCGCGGCCACCACAGCGGCATCGAAACCGACACCGGTGTGAAAGCAGAACTGGCGACCATTCACCGAGCCGAGACCGACCGGATCGATCGAGCCCGCCAGCAGAGCCTCGGCCAACGTGTCGGCGGCCGCCACCGGATCGTTCTCCAGTCCGATCGTGCGAGCGAACACGTTGGTGGACCCGCCTGGGAGCACGCCGAGCGCCGTCTCGGTGCCCGCCACGCCCGTCGCGACCTCGTTGAGCGTGCCGTCGCCACCGAAGGCGACGACCGCGTCGAGACCACGCCGTGCCGCGTCGTCAGCGAACCGGGTGGCGTGCCCGCGACGGTTCGTCTCGACCACCTCGACCTCGTGATCGCGGCTCAGGCGACGGTGCACCACCACGGTGTTTCGCGGCGTCACCGATGAGGCGAAGGAGTTCACCACCAGCAGGATCCGCACGCCCGCGCACGGTACCAGTGGCCACGATCGCCTCCGGTTGGGCACACAGGTAACCGGCCGGTAACAATTGCGCCATGAAGGTCATCGTGTGCGTCAAGCAGATCCCGGACCCCGCCCTCCCCGGCGAACTCGATCCGGCGACCAACACGCTCAAGCGTGATGGAAAGCTCATTCTCGACGAGTCCGACAGTTACGGCGTCGAGATGGCCCTGCAGCTCGTCGACGCCGCCGGCGGCGGAGAGGTCGCCCTCGTTTCGATGGCACCCAACGGAGAGGTATCCGGTCTGCGCACCGCCCTCGCAATGGGAGCCGCCCAGGGCGTGCTCGTCTCCGACCCCGGCCTCGCTGGATCGGACGCCCTCACCACCGCGAAGGTGCTCGCCGCAGCGGTTCAGCGTCTCGGCGGAGCTGATCTGGTGCTCGCCGGCACCGAATCATCCGACGGCTACACCGGCACCGTGCCCGAACAGATGGCCGAGGTGCTCGGTCTCCCCTCGGTCACCTTCGCGAAGAGCGTCGCCGTCGAGGGGGGCTCGCTCAAGGTCAATCGCCAGACCGAGGCGGGCTACGACGAGGTCACCTGCCCGCTGCCCGCGGTGGTGAGCGTCACCGCCGGCGTCGTCGAGCCCCGCTACCCGAGCTTCAAGGGAATCATGGCGGCCAAGTCCAAGCCACTCGACACGGTGACCGCGGCTGACCTCGGCGTCACCGCCACCGGGTGGGACGCGGCCGGTCAGCAGATCACCTCCGTGACCCAGGCGCCGGCCCGCGAGGCCGGCGAGGTCATCGAGGACGACGGAGAAGCCCACGTGAAGATCGTCGAGTTCCTCGAGGGACTCAAGGTCATCTGAGCGGAACATTCGAGCCACGGAACGAAACAGGGAACGGACGGAGAACGACATGACGATCTCGAACATCTGGGTGTTCGCCCAGGCCAACGACGGAGCGGTCACCACCGGAACGCTCGAACTGCTCACCAAGGCGCGCTCCCTCGGCGCCACCGTGTCGGCCGTGGTGGGCGGTGACGCCTCCGCCGTCGCCGGCACCCTCGGCGAGTTCGGCGCTACCCGCGTGTACGCCACCGGCGACCTCGGGGGATCCCTCCCTGGAGCGGCCATCGCCTCAGCGCTCGCTACGGTCATCGAGGGCGGCGATCGTCCCGACCTGATCATGTTCCCCCAGAACTACGAGGGTCGCGACGTGATGGCCCGCCTCTCGGTCAAGCTCGACCGCACCGTGATCACCAACAACACCGACATCTCCGTCGACGGTGACGCGGTCACCGTGATCACCCCGGTCTTCGGCGGCAACACGCTCGTCGCCACGACCTTCTCCGGAGAGGGCCCCTTCCTCGCCGCCTTCCGCCCCAAGTCGTTCGCCGCTGAGTCAGCCGGTGGCGGAGCAGCCGAGGTGGTCGCCGCCCCGGTGCCCGACCTCGGGTCGACCGGTGGAGCCACCGTCACCGCTGTTCACGTCGAGGAGTCGACCGGACCGAAACTCGACGAAGCCGAAGTGGTCGTGTCCGGTGGCCGCGGCCTCGGTGAGGCCGACAAGTTCGTCATGGTCGACGACCTCGCCAAAGTGCTGAAGGGCGCAGCCGGCGCGTCGCGAGCCATCGTTGACGCCGGATGGGTTCCGTACTCGATGCAGGTCGGTCAGACCGGCAAGGTCGTGAAGCCGAACGTCTACATCGCCGCCGGAATCTCCGGTGCCACCCAGCACATGGTGGGCATGAAGGGCTCCAAGCACATCATCGCGATCAACAAGGACGCGGAGGCGCCCATCTTCGGCGTCGCCGACCTCGGCATCGTCGGCGACGTGCACAAGGTGCTGCCCAAGCTGCTCGAAGCGCTGCAGAGCCGCGGCTGAGCCGAACTCAGGCCTCGTCGGAGGCCGACATCACCCAACTGAGGCCCGACTCCCGGTCACAAGCCGAGAGCGACAACCGCCAACCTGACGACGGCTCGAAGCCGTCCCACCACGACCACTCGAGCGCCCCGGCCGCGGTCCCGAGCATCTCGGGATCCGGCGGCCAAGACTCGCCGAGATCGCAGAGCGCGCCGAGGAGCCACCACACCCCGAAGCGACCGAGCGCCGCGCCGCGCCGACGTCCGCGCGCTGCGCCGGTGGCACCCGCCCACGCCAGCAGATCGAGGGCATCACCGAACGACACGGGAGCGGTGCGCGCCCGACGCAGTCCGAGCGCGGCCACCGCGTCGAGCGAGTCGCCCTCCACGCACACGAACCCGCACCGACCCGTCGACGAATCGGTCCAGGTCTCAACTAACTGACGGAAGGCGCGAGCCGACTCGTCATCATCGATGACCGTCGGGCTCCGGCCCCCGAGGTCGTGCTCGGACCAGTCGAGGTGGATCGGCGGTGCCCCGTCGTCGATCCCGTCATCGGAGTAGTCGGGCACCGTGTAGGGGCGCTCCCACGAGGCCAAGGCGAGGGGTAACTCGATCACCGGAGGCACCACGAGGCCGGTCAGGTCCTCTCCGCGCGCCACCCGCTCGTGGGCCACGCCGGCTGCCACCGGACCGGTCACCAGACCGTCGAGATCCGCCCAAGTGAGCCGACTCGCCACCACCTCGGCCAACGGACCGATCGTGAACCTGCCCGACTCTCCGTCGAGCACCCGAGCAGCCCATTCCGGAGGGGAGTGCAGGGCCAGGCGGTACTCGGCGAGGGTCGCCGCGGGCCATAGCTGCCGTCCGGTCTCGACCGCCGCCCGTGCCCGATCGCGGAGACGGAGCAACTCCGACCACTCGCGGGCCGAGGTGAACGAGTCGACCAGGCGGACCAGACCGTCAAGATCGGCGCGATGCACCAGATCAGTGACCGGGTCATCTCCGAGATCGGCCGGTCCGCTCATACGAGCGGCCAGGGATATCGACGGCCGGTCTCGTCGTGGGGGAGCTCACCGAGGTCGAGCAACGCGCGGGTGCGATCCACCATCGCCTCTACCTCAGGCTCGGAGAGGAGCGCCGCGAGGTCGAGGGGGACAGGGTCGATGAGGCGACGCAGACGCTCCACGAGCGACTCGGGCAGCGCCTCCCCAGCGAACTCCCAGATGACCGTGCGCAACTTGAACTCCTCGGCGAAACAGAGACCGTTGTCGATCGCCCAGACGCCGTCATCGGCGAGCAGGCAGTGACCGCTCTTGCGATCGGTGTTGTTCGCCACGATGTCGAGCGCGGCGATGGCCCGGAGACGATCGTGCAGGTCGGGTCGCTGCTCGTGGATCGTGAAGTAGTGCTCGCGGTGGTCGGCGTCGACGAACCACTGGAGTGACCCCTCGCCGAGTGGGCCCTCACGGATGACCGTCGGCGGCACCACGCCGAGCGAGAGATGCTCGCTCAGCAGATAGGCGGCGCGCTCTCGTCGGTGAAGACCCGGTTCGAAATCCCACAGGGGACGCTCACCGCGGATCGGCTTGTAGATCGCGCGATGGTTCACCCCGTCGAGCGAGGTCGACACGAGGAACGTCGCGTTCGAACTCCAGGGCATTCGCCCCTCCACCTCGAGGGAGGCCCGCTCGAGGTGATCGATCCGGTCGACGGTGGCGAGAGGACTCAGTTCATCCGCGGGCACGGGTGACCGTCCGGGTCGATGGGCTGGTCGCACCAGCGGCAGTTCGGTCGTCCGCTCGCCACGATCCCATCGGCGTGATCGCAGAACGCGGCGGCCTGCCCGCGGGTGACCTGCACGCGGATGCGTTCGTGGTCGTCATCGATCGGTTCACCCTCCTCGTCGACCTCGTGCATCTCCTCGAACTGCAACACGACCATGTCGGCCCGCGGGTCGTATCCGAGGCCGATCGGACCGAGCACGAACTCCGCCGCCGGTGGTGGAAGCAACTCGAGTGCGCCGTCGAGCGGCCGATCTTCGGGAGGTGGCAGGTCTTCGAGCACGTGACGCAGGTGGTCGACCATGGCGGCAACCTGCTGCTTCTCGCACTTCATGGTGAACTGCGAGTCACCGGAGCGCAACTGCAGGAAGAAGATGCGCGAGCCCGGCCGACCGATCGCCCCCGTGGTGAACACATCGACGGGATCGAGGGGATCGAACTCGCTCACGCCAGCTCCCCGATCGCACCGCCGGTCGTGTTGACCGCGAGCACCACCGGCCCACCGTCGAACCATGAGAGCGCCGAGATCGAGCACGTCGACACGACGATGCGTTGGAAGAGATCGATGTGGGTGCCGACCGCGTGGGCGATGACCGCCTTGATCGGATCAGCGTGGCTGACACACACGATCGTTCCCCCAGGATGCTGAGCTCGTAGCCGGTCGATCGCCGAGACGATCCGCACCTGCATCTCCGTGAAACTCTCGCCGTTCGGAAACCGGAAGGTGCTTGGTGCCTGCTGCACCGTCCGCCACTCGGGCAACTTCGAGAGTTTCGCGAGCGACTCCCCGGTCCAGTCACCGAAGTCGCACTCGAGCAGACCCCGGTCCGCAACGGCGCGCATGCCGAGCGCCTTCGCGATAGGGGCCGCGGTTTCGCGGGTGCGCTCGAGCGGCGAGCAGTAGAGGGCGTCGACCGAGCCGAGCGCCGCGATCCGCTCCGCCGCGGCTTCGGCTTGGCGTCGACCCTCGTCGGCGAGATGGAGGCCGCGGGCGCGACCCGGCAGCACCTTGCCCGTCGTTGGCGTCCGCCCATGGCGCACGAGGAGCACGGTGGTCGGTCGCCGCGGGGCGCCACGGGAGGTCGACTTCGCTGCCATTGCCGTCTCAACCTACTGTCCGGTTGCATGTCGGGCATCGGCGAGCGGGCACCTCTCGACGGGCTCGCCGAACGCATCGAGGCGTGTCGCGTATGCCCCCGGCTCGTCGACTGGCGCGAGCGGATCGCGCGTGAGAAGCGAGCCGCCTATCGAGATGAGATCTACTGGGGGCGGCCGGTCAGCGGGTTCGGCGATCCGAACGCCCGCATCGTGGTGCTCGGCCTCGCCCCGGCCGCTCACGGCGCCAACCGGACCGGTCGGGTGTTCACCGGCGACCGGAGCGGTGACTGGCTTTTCGCGGCGATGCACCGGGCCGGCCTCGCCAATCAGGCCGAGTCGACCAGTCGTGGGGACGGCCTCGCGCTGACCGACGCCTGGGTCACCGCGGCGGTGCGCTGCGCGCCCCCCGGCAACAAACCGAGTATCGACGAGCGTGATCAGTGCGCGCCGTTCTTGGCCGAGGAATTCGCGCTCCTCGAACGCTGCCGGGTTGTCGTGTGCCTCGGAGCGTTCGGGTTCCAGGCGGCTTGCCGGCACTTCGACCTGCGTCCGCGACCACGCTTCGGTCATGGCGCCGAGTACGCCGTCGAAGGCGGACCGACCCTGCTCTGCTCGTTCCACCCGAGTCAGCAGAACACCTTCACCGGTCGCCTCACCGAGGAGATGCTCGACTCCGTGTTCGCTCGCGCTCGCGAGCTGACGCTCCGGTGAACGGTGGCCGGCGATAGCCTCGCGGCCGTGCGTTCCGGACTGATCCAGCGGGCCCTCGCCGTCGCGTCGATGACCCTCGTGTTCGTCGGCGTCGGCTGCTCCTCGCCGCCCCCGCCGAAACTGGTCGCCCTCGAGATGATCCAGACCCTGGATGATCCGGCGATGGGTTCGATGGCCGTCAGCAGCCAAGTGGTCGATTGCATGACGGCCAAAGTCGAGGCCATGACCGAGGAGTACGTCGCGGCAATCGCTGCTACCCCAGACCAACTCACGGTCGACGCCTTCAGCGCGGAACTCGCGCAGTGCCTCGCGGCTGACTCCTGAGTGGGCGCGCTCTTTGGATCGCTGACCGCGCTCAGCATCGGGCTGTCGGACCTCTTCGGCCGACACGTCGTCAACCGGCGCGGCCCGGTCATCGCGTCGGTGGTGGTGCAAGCGGTCAGCATCCTCGCATCGGCGATCACGCTCGCGTTCGTCTCCAGCGAGCTCATCGGCGTCGACCTCCTGATCGGCCTGGTCTCCGGGCTCGGTCTCGGCGTCGGGCTGTGGGGCTATCTCTCGGGCCTCGCAGTGTCGTCGTCGGCGGTGGTCAGCCCCATCGTCGCCACGATGAGCGCCGTCTTCCCCTACGGCTACGCGATCGCGCGCGGAGCTGACGCGACCGGCTGGTCGCTGCTCGGAGCCGCGGTCGCTCTGGTCGGGCTGATCCTCGTGTCGTTCGGAGGGGGCCCGATCGCCAACATCGCAGCTGGAGTTCGGTGGAGCGTCATCTCGGGTTTCGGCTACGGATTCGGTCTCTCGGTCATTATGGAGGCATCCGAGTCGAGCGGCGCCTGGCCCGCGGTCACCCAACGCGCCGCAGCGCTCGGTCTCATGGTGTTGGTCGCCTCGCGAACCGGAACCGGCTTCGCGCTCCTCGGCGTTCGAGCGGCCGGTATCGCCGCCGGGATCTTCGCCGCGGCGTCGACCATCTTTTATTTGCTCGGCGTTCAGGCCGATGCGACACCCGCGGTCGTGACCGCCTCGATGTTCCCCGCGGTCACGGTGATCGTCGGTCGACTCGCCTATCGCGACAGTGTGAGCGGACTCCAGGTGCTCGGGATCGCGGTCGCGTTGGTCGGGATCGTCGGCGTCGTCGCTCTGTAGCGCCCGGTTCAGCCGGCCGGCACCGGCGCGGCCGCCTTCTTCTTCGGCGGGGGAACCCCGATCGCCGGGGCCGCGTCGGCGTCCTTCGGCCACCGTCGACGACTGACGATGGAGAGCATCCGGAGGAGCTTCATCGCCTTCTCGTCCTCCTGGGCGGGTCGGGCGATGATCGAGCCGTCGGCGATCATGCGCTCGATCACCTCCACACCGAGGTCGGTGCGCACGATGGTGAGCGTCCAGTCGTTGTCCTCACCGATGCCACCCGTCGACACGTCGGCATGTTCGGCCGCGAAGTCGGGGCAATGCAGGCAGCCGGACCGCGTCCATTGATGGCACTCCTTCAGATCGATCTCGTGATACGAGCCGTCCTTCATCCAGATCTGGAAGACGCCTTTGATGTTCATCTTCACCATGTCCTGCTTGGCGAGGCCGTACTTCGCCTCGAAGAGCTCGGTGAAGATCGCGTCGTCGAAGGTCTTCGAGCAGAGCAGACCGATGTTGAACAGGAATGGCTTGGACACCTTGCCCGCCTTGCGATCCCACATCGTCGGTGGCGAGGACGTCTGACACCCCATGCCGACCAGCGCGAGCCGTTGGTGCCCCGCCTCCTTCGCTTCGCGAAGGGCGAGAGGATTCGCGCAGTAGGTGTAGCGCGATCCCGCGGTCGCGAGGATCTCGTCGCGGGTCGACACGACCGCCGGCTTGGCCTTCCAGGCATCGTCGTCCTCGACACCGGACACGAGGGCGGCATCGATGTAGTCGTTGTCGCGGAGCCAGATCAGCATCGCCGATACGAGACCGCCGTCTTGGCCCATGCGGTGCACCATGTCGTCGCTCGCCCGGGTGAGTAGCAGTTGCTGCCAGATTCCTGACATCTCGTCGGGTTCGCGTTGACGCCCGAAGAGATGCATGTCGGCTGAGGGCTCCCACGCTCGGAATCGCGGGCAAGCCCGGGTGCAGGTGGTGCATCCCTTCTCACCGTGCACGCAGTTGTCGAGGCCGAGCTCCTCCTCGAGATGGAAGGGGAGGTACTTGCCTTCCTCGTGCTCGTAGCCGATCACGTCATGGGGGCAGGTGACGACACAGCCGGCGCACCCGGTGCAGAGCCCGGTGGTGATCACCTCGGAGTAGAGCTCCTTCCACTGGGCGGTCCAGCGGGCGGGTTTGGCGGGCGCGTCGGTCATGGGGTCACGCTAGGTGATCGTCGCCGCGGCGGGTGAGCCGGTCGGCGAACGGGGCTCCGTCTTGATCAGACGGCGTCGGGGCCCTCATCGCCGGTCCTGATCCGCACGATACGACCGACATCGGTCACCCAGATCTTGCCGTCACCGATCTGACCGGTGGCCGCCGCGCCGCGGATGGCGTCGACCACGGCGTCGACCGCCGAGTCGTCGACCACGATCTCGATGCGCACCTTCGGCACGAAGTCGACCCGGTACTCGGCGCCGCGGTAGGTCTCGGTGTGCCCTCCCTGCCGACCGAAGCCGCGCACCTCGCCGACGGTCATCCCCGCGGTGTCGAGCGACCGGAGGGCGTCCTTCACATCGTCGAGCTTGAACGGCTTGATCACGGCGGTCACGAGCTTCATGACGCCATCATGCCCCATTCGCCGGGTGACCCGTTACGCTCGCAGACGCCGGTGGGGACCTCCCTCCGGTGGGTTCGCCGAACGGGATGTGGTTCCTCCGGTCTGCGTGAGCCAGACGATCCCCCCGACCCTCGCCGTCCGGCCCGGGCAACCGAACCCACCGAATCCGCCTTCGCGGAGCCAGGAGATCCCATGTCCGACACGCTCGTGTCCCCACCCGTCCCCATCACCTTCCACGAACTCGGTGTGCCCGACTTCGTCTGCGAAGCCCTCGAGGCTCGCGGGGTGACCCATCCTTTCGCCATCCAAGCCGCCACGATCGCCGACGCGCTCGCCGGTCGCGACGTCTGCGGAGCGGCACCGACTGGATCGGGCAAGACCCTCGCCTTCGGTGTGCCACTCGTGGCGCTCACCGAGCGCGGCCGTCCCCATCACCCGAAGGCCCTCGTGCTCGCCCCCACCCGCGAGCTCGCTGACCAGATCAGCGAAGAACTGTCGACGCTGTCGAGGCGCGTTCGGGTCGCTCCCGTATACGGAGGCGTCGGCTACGGCGCGCAGACCAAGGCGTTGAAGGCCGGGGTCGACATCCTCGTCGCCTGTCCGGGCCGACTCGAGGATCTCATCGCCCAGGGTCGCGTCCGGCTCTCCGAGGTCGAGCGCGTCGTGCTCGACGAGGCTGATCGAATGGCCGACATGGGGTTCATGCCGGCGGTGCGACGCATCCTCGACCTCACCACCGGTCGTCGCCAGACCGTGCTGTTCTCCGCCACTCTCGACGGTGACGTCGCTCGACTCATCAGCGAGTACCAGGACGATCCGGTCCGTCACGAGGTCGCGATCGACACCACCGACGTCGTGCCGGCTCAGCACGTCTTCTGGACGGTGCCGCGCACCGAGCGGACCACGCTGCTCGCCGACACCCTGCGAACCGTGTGGCCGGCGATCGTCTTCTGCCGAACCCGCCACGGCGCCGACCGGCTCGCCAAGCAGCTGTCGAACGCCGGAGTCTCGACGGTCGCCATTCACGGTGGGCGCAGCCAGCAGCAGCGCACCCGCGCCCTCGAGGACTTCACCCGCGGTCGTGTGCAAGCCATGATCGCCACCGACGTCGCCGCCCGAGGCATTCACGTCGACGATGTCGCCACCGTCGTCCACTTCGATGTTCCCGAGGACCACAAGGCCTACATCCATCGTTCGGGTCGTACCGCTCGCGCCGGTCGCGGAGGACTGGTGATCTCGCTCATCGAGCCGAACGGCACCCGCGCCGCGCGCCGCATGCAGCGCGAGGTCGGCATCGAGGCCGAGATCACTGCCCCCGACCAGTCGGCGATCGAGTCGCACGGCGATCCGTCGCGGGTCATCCCGCGGCCCGGCGAGCGCGCCCGCACAGAGCAGCAGACACCCTCGGGTCGCTCCGAGCGGTCTGGCCAGGGCAAGCCCAACCGGAACGGCAAGCCGAACGGCCAGGGCAAGCCCAATCGGAACGGCAAGCCGAACGGCCAGGGCAAGCCGAGCAGTCACGGCCGGCCGAGTGACGGCCGACAGGAGGGCAACGACGGCTCGCGCCGGTCGAAAGCCCGCGCCTCGGGGCGCCCCGATCCCCGCAAGGGTTCCGGTGGCCCGAGCAGCGCCGACGGACGCCCGTCCTCACATCGCGGGCAGCGTCCGAAGGCCGGAGCCGGTCGACCCGGTCAGCAACGACGTTCCCGGCCCGCGCGCTGACCCCAGACGCGACACACCCCCGGGCCCCTCGTCGGTGACCCGGGGGTGCCCCTACCCCGCACGAGCGGGACGGGCGGGCGGTCGCTGCGTCAGATCGCCTGAGCGCCTTCCTCACCCGTGCGGATGCGCACCAGCCGGTCGACTGGGGTGACCCAGATCTTGCCGTCGCCGATCTTGCCGGTGGCGGCGGCCGAGGTGATCGTCTCGACCACCTGATCTGCGTTGGCGTCATCGACGACGACCGACAGGCTGACCTTCGGCACGAAGTCGATCTGGTACTCGGCGCCACGGTAGGTCTCGGTGTGACCTCCCTGACGGCCGAAGCCGCGCACCTCGGAGACGGTGAGGCCGGCAATGCCGATCGCCTTGAGGGCGTCCTTCACGTCGTCGAGTTTGAACGGCTTGATGACTGCGGTGATGAGTTTCATGACTCTCCTTCGTTCTCTCTGTGTCGTCCGGATCAGGCGCCGGTGGTAACGGTCTCGTTGGCGTAGCCCTGGAGTCCGTGCTCGAGGACATCGAGACCCTGGGTCTCCTCCTCGGCGCTGACGCGCAGGCCGATGGTGGCCTTCAGGATCCCGAACAGGATCGCGGTGGTAGCGGCGACCCAAGCGGCGATGATCACGACCATCACGATCTGCATCGCGAGCTGATCGAACCCACCGCCGTAGAAGAGGCCGGCGTCCTCACGACCGAGGAAGGCGTCGTCGTACTTGGCGAAGAGGCCGATGGAGAGCGTTCCCCAGATGCCGACCACACCGTGCACCGAGATCGCGCCGACCGGGTCGTCGACGCGGACCGAGTCGAAGAAGATCACCGAGAACACGACCAGCACACCGCCGATACCGCCGATGATCACGGCGGGCAGCGGATCCACCGCGCCACACGGAGCCGTGATCGCGACGAGGCCGGCGAGGGCGCCGTTACCGATCATCGCGAGGTCGGGCTTGCCCGCCTTCAGCCAAATGGTGACCGTCGCCATGAAGGCTCCCGCGGCGGCGGCGAGCATCGTGTTGACACCGACCGACATGACGTACTGGTCGGCGGCGAGCTCGGAGCCGGGGTTGAACCCGAACCAGCCGAGCCACAGGATGAACACACCGAGGATGGCGAACGGAATGTTGTGGCCCGGGATCGCGCGGGGTCTGCCGTCCGGTCCGTACTTGCCAAGGCGTGGGCCGAGGAAGATCGCACCCATGAGGGCCGCGACACCACCGGTCATGTGCACGATCGCCGAGCCGGCGAAGTCGGAGTAGACGGCGTCGCCGATCGACATGTTGGCGATGAGACCGCCACCCCAGGTCCAGTGCACGACCACCGGGTAGATGAACGCGCACATCACCGCGGAGAACAGCAGATAGGCGCTGAACTTGGTGCGCTCGGCCATGGCTCCCGAGGCGATCGTGACCGCGGTGGCGGCGAAGACGGCTTGGAAGAAGAACGTCGTGGCCGGGCTCAACCCACCATCGATCGCCGAGTAGTCGTCGTAGCCGGTCAACAGGAAGTTCTCGGTGCCGATCCAGTCGCCACCCGCACCGAAGGCGAAGGCGTAACCGGTGGCGAAGAAGGCCAGGATGCCGATCACTGCATCAGCCATGTTCTTCGCGAAGATGTTGACCACGTTCTTCGCGCGGGTCAGGCCCGCCTCGACGAGCGCGAAGCCCGCCTGCATGAAGAACACCAGGATGCCGGCGATGAAGACCCACAGGTTGTCGAGGACAGCCTGCACCTCTTCGGGGGTGAGTTCCTGGGCGAAACCGACGTTCGGTGTCAACGCGAGCAGAGCGAGCGTTCCACCGAGGCCGGAAGTG
>Ga0222718_10002942_pt1 | contig 14868 bp, 31 predicted proteins | sample C33_27DmetaG_FD_165045 | JGI IMG/M metagenome (GOLD analysis project Ga0222718, IMG submission 165045) | Estuarine water microbial communities from San Francisco Bay, California, United States - C33_27D | ecosystem: Environmental > Aquatic > Marine > Unclassified | place: USA: California... | reverse complement strand
GTTCCACCACTCCTTTTTTATAATCGCACCCTCTTCGGCTACAGGATTCTGCTGCCATTGTGCATTCCACTTGCCCAAGGACAACGAAGCCTTGACCCTTAACAATTCTTCCTTCTTCCAAAACTCCGGCCATAATATATTATCGCTGGGAAGGATTGCCGGAAACTCGACCACGTCCCACTGATCGGACATAACATCAGACCCTTGGGCTTTCAGTAATTTACCCGTTAAATCTTTAAGTGACCATCGCGTCATAACAACAACAATGGACCCCCCAGGCTGGAGTCTCTGCCGTGGACCAGAAGTATACCACTCGTAAGCACCTTCCATGGCCGTCTCAGAAAGAGCGTCTTGCTCTGAATGCGGATCGTCAATAATCAGCAAATCAGCACCACGGCCTGTAATCGCACCGCCAACACCCGCCGCATAATATTCCCCTCCTTGGCCCGTTTCCCATCGACCCGCAGCCTTGGAATCGATCCGTAAATCCACATCGGGAAAAATATCCTTATAAATTTGTAGCTCCATAAGGTTCCTTACCTTTCTTCCAAAACGCACCGCCAACTCCGCCGTATGAGTAGTCTGGATAATTTTGAGCTTGGGATTTTTTCCGATCAACCAAGCGGGAAGAAGGTAAGACGCAAATTCAGATTTTGTATGACGGGGTGGCATATTGACAATGATCCGTGAACCGGGGGTCGTTGAAAGCTTTTCAAATAGTGTAGCAATTTTTTTGTGATGGGTCCCCTCTATGAAATTCTCATAAACGTACTTTACAAAAACCATAAAATCTTTTTGAGCTTTTTCACGGAGAATTAATTTTTGTTGCATCTCCTCGAGAGCAAGAACCTCACGGATGACATCTTCAGAAGCGTTAAGCACTACACAACCTCAATGATTCATGGTCCACGGACCAATGTTCTCTGACTTTTCCACCTTAATGCAGACACCCTGTGCGCTTATAACGGGGAACGGTCCAAGGACAATGTCGCGTATAACTTCAGAAGCACGCACCCAACACTCAGGCAATGTCTTGTGTAGATATGGATCATCTATTTGCATGGGAGCCGGTACAGAAAAACTTAAAACAATTATTATAGCCTTAAACATCCATACACCCTTTTTCTTTTTTAGAGGTTCGTGGGTATCTTACAACGGATCATGGTCAAATGACAAGTATCTCAAATTATTTATGTCAAACACTATCTTCCGTTGCACGTCAGATAGTGGGGCGCCCGATTTTCCCCACCGAAATCGGGCGGGCGGGCGATGGTTTAATCGGGACTAGGTCTAAGTACCTAGACCCGATCTTATATTAAAGATTAAGGTACAAAGGACTTTCGGTCATTTCCTTACGAATATTGCTTGCCCGTTTCTCATCACCTTGCAATATCGCCCGTGCCATATCCATGCCTAAATTAAATATTATAGCATGGTCATCGGTCATATGATCTGGCAAATCTAGATATGCAATATTCCAGTACTTCATCATTAGGTCGCGTTTTTCTAAAAGCTTTTGTTTTTCTTTTTCCCTCTCTATATTTTTTGCATCGCGTCTCGCTTTCCACTCATCCAAAGATATCCCCTCGCGTTTCGCTCTAGCCTCCATATACTCATCCAAGGATTTTTTTACTTTTTGAGAGTTAAAAATTTTTTCTAAATCTATATTTGTCATTTGCTTTTCCTTTCAAAAAAAGCGGGGGGCGGGATTGCCCCCCGTGGTTGTTACTTTGTTTTACTGAATGTAACGCTGTGACGTGAAGCTTTTGTTTTTTTGGAAAGTTTAATTAACTTCTCAGCGCTTTCCTTAGAACAAATAACATCAAAGATTTCGCTGATGTTCTCAGCCAATAACTGATAATCTAGATTAGTGGATTTTCCTTCTTGAATTTTTGCCTTGAAAGCATCGCCAAAGATTTCGCCAATACCAAGATCGCGGACAATGTCTAATTGTTTATAGCATTGATCCCATGTATTTTTTGCCTTACCAGCAAAATCTACAAACTCTTTTTGTTTAGTGAATGTTTTGTTATCTACTTTTATTTTTTGCATTTTGTTTAACCTCTTTTTTGTTTATGCTACAGCGTTTGTCGCTATAACTACACGTAGTTATACACCCATTATATCCCACGGTCAATAGACCAATGCAAAATAAATGCATTATTTTTAAATTAATTTTTATCTATATTTTTGTAAATTCTGAAATCTTGAGACAGGTATTTATTATCTATTATATACGTATACGTATATAGGGCGCGCCAACCATTGACGACCTGCAGCCCGACCCGACCCGACCCGACCCGACCCGATTGGCTCCGCATAAAAAAAGGGCGTCCCGAAGGACGCCCGTCAAGTTGGGGAGGTTAAACTGTTTTAGAATATCTCAACAATGATTGCCACATATGACAATGCAAAAGCAACCGCCATTATCTTTACAAAAAAATTAAGATGGCGCATACGGCGCTCCCATCTGGTTTGCTCTTGCCATCTTTCAAAGTCGCCCGTTAGGTTTTCCGTTTTCATTATGCGAGTTCCTTTCTATAAGACCATCTAATATCATATGCTTTATCCTCAATATCCTCATACGTAGTTTCGGAACTCTCACAATAACCAGCGCCTTCGCATTCATTGCATACTGGATCTCTATAATCATTTAACGGATGGTTAGGGTTTTCTGTTCGACCCTCTCCGTTGCAAGCTTCACAAGTATATTTAAAATAATATGTCATTTAATAACCTCATTGTTTAGTTGTTGACCATCCCATGGTATTCCATTATAATTAAATAGTCAACAACTAAATGAAAGGTTACACTATGACAATAGAAGCAGAAATTGCGTTAGATAATGCAATGAAAGAGATAAGAAAAGAGGATCCTCTGGTAGATGCAAAGGTTCATTATTGGAATGCAATGATGGAAAAGCATAATCCTACGGATCTAAGCCCCATGGAATTAGCGGACACTACTAGCGGTCAAAAACTGCTAGATGAAATCAACAAAAAAGTTTCCGCTGAAATGATCAAAAAGTTTGGGGAGGGTTAATCATGAGTACAAGCGAAGTTAAATTTTTAACAGCGTGCGAGATTTGGGAAGTTGCTACCAATGAGGCAATTGATAAGTTCGGTAATGAATGGCGCAACAAATCATCGTGGATCGCTAACAGAACAAAAGTTTTAACTTATGAAAACGATCTACAAAAAATGGTAGGCGCTCGTTTAAATATTAAAGCATAGGAGGTTAGAAATGGTTAATGCATTTGAGGAACACTACTCACAATTAATCGGATGGACTGTTAAGGGTCTTGCGGTTGATAATAACGATCCAGATGAGCAAGAGTTTATGGGACTGATAATGGAACGTGGATCCAAGCAAAAGATTGCTTGGGTTCTAATGGATCCAGAGGGAAATGGTCCCGGTTTTTTAGATATTCAAAATATTTTTTAAATAACAATGAAGGGGAAAGGGGGGAGCCGATCGGCTCCCTTTTTTTGTGCGCGATCCGCTGCGCCTGGTCTTGAGAATAATATATATACCCGACCCCGTCCTATAGGGTCGCGATCCATTAACGATTAACCTGCTACCCCGACCCGACCCGACCCGAACAGTTGGCCAAAAAAAAACGCCCCGAACATGGGGCGTTGAGTTTAGGAGTTTTTATTTAATAATCGCGGACCACAAAACCCGTTTGATCGTTTTTAGCTTTTGACCCTTTTGGATCTAAACCGACAATAACACCCTTTGGGTCAAGGTGTCTCAGATCGTGTTTCGTCCCGTCAATTACTGGATAACCTAAATATTCTTTTGGTAACCCGTGGCCGAAAACAACCGCGACATTAAAGCCAAGCTTCAAAGCTTGCAAAGCTTCCGCCTTGTTTGTTTCCGATAGACTAAAAGTTAAATGGTAATTGGACGGACGGTTTTTATTAAGCAACCGTTTAATATGTTTTGTATAATCTACGAATTGAATAGTAGGAAATAATTCGGTTACGGTTTTATTGTCTCTGTTTTTTATTTTCATGGACTCAAACGCAAGATCTGTTGACCCGTTCAACCGTACACACAAAGCTTTATTTTTATTCTTGGCTGTATTAGAAAGCTTTTTAATGTGGTCGGTCATTTCGGACATAAACGAATGACGGTCATTCATAAAGTATTGTGCTTTACGAATACGGGAATTACGAACGCTATTAGTTCCGTTTTCGAGATCCTTAACCATGCCCGCTTGTCCAGAGTAAAACCCTAAACATAACGACCGACAACCAGCGGAAGACTTCCCGCATAAATCAAAATCTCCGCCCGTGGTATGGGGCGCCATGTAATTAATCCCGTTCAAGTATCCGTATTTATCCGCCTTGATTGCCTTGGCAGAATCCGTAGAAAAAAAACGTTTAAATTGTATCATTGTAAAAACTCCATTTTAAATTGTTGACTCTTATAGTATAGTTCCATATAATACCATGGTCAACAATTAAATAACAAAAAGGATTTTTAAAAATGGACAGTAACCAAATTTTAGATGAACTACACAATATGTTAGATCAACGTCTCCCGCATTCTTTAGAGGGTGGTCAGGATGACAACGAGTTAGAAGAAATTATAGTTTTAGAAAAAACCATTGCTTTGTTAGAAAACAATCCAGATCAAGCACAGATGATTTGGGAAACATTCATGAACTTATTGGATTGTGCGTCTAGATCGGACGCTAACCATTGGTTTGGTTACACAATTGGGAGGTTTTAAAAATGGACATGAATGAAGCTTTAACAGAAATTGACGGTGTCCTCGAAAATCATTATTTAAATGTCAGGGAGTTTTCGCAAAGCGAGGCGGACGATTTTCAAGATTGCGTTAATAAACTTCACGAAATACTAGCAGATTATTGCAGGTTAAAAAAGCAGCCATCAGGTCGGTCGGTTGTTGACACTCCAAAGTAGACCGACCACGGCCAGTGGTTCTCCCACCGCTGGCCAACCGTCCCGCTCGATGTCTTATTTCCTTTCAACATCGAGCGGGATTTTTTATACACCTGGTCCCGGCCAGCTGCAACGAGCCGGCTCCGACCCGACCACGGTTCCCGACCCGACCTGCAAACCCGACCCGACCCGATCCCGACTGATCCCGATCAATGACCCGACCAACCCCGACCAATCGTCCCCCGACCATAGGCAAGGGACAAGACCCGACCCCGAACCATCGACATGCAGACCATGGGTCACTAACCCCCGACCATGATCCCCGCCAAACAAATATAGGTTAGGGGATGAGAGGGGGTGTACCAAGAAGAAACTTACCCCGCCCGATCTATAATGTGAGTAATTCCATGCTACTTGATGGGATGAGATATTTATTCGGTTAGTTTTTGTTACTTTAAGTTCAATCCAAAAAGAACAACCTTCAGCGCATATATATACATCTGGGATGCCTCCGCCATAACGGTTTTCAATTCTTTGAACTTGCCAATGAAGGGGTATCTTTTCTTTCAATTTGTTCCAAAACAGTGTCTCTGGTTTTTGTGTCATTTAAGACCTCGTAATCTGCATCCGTGAAAACGCTAGGATGGTTTTGTCTAATTTCTTTTAAACGGTTTTCTATTTCATCACGGTTCATATTTTCAATAGCATGAAAGTGACTTGTCTCACGTCTGTCAGTAGTAAGACCCCCCAGAGCACTTCGCGTTTTTTCAGCGTTAATTGCGGCTGAGAAATGTCCTGCCTCTTCGGCTCCTTGAGAGAGTTCACTGAGCCTCTTTAATTGCCCCAAAAGAGTGACCCCGTATTTCTTTTCTCTGTCCTCTCGAAGTTCCAAAATATAATCAGCTACATGAGGAAACGAATTAGCATCCAAAAGTTTATGGGCTTGAACCTTGGCACAATCAGAAGCGTAACCAGCAAGTCTAGCACACTCCGCATTACTATGTGTACCATCAACAAAATGTCTGGCAAATTCTTTTTGTCGGTTGGTCAGTTTTCTGCCGTGAGCTTCTTCAATCTCTTCGGCTTTAGTTTCTATTCTTCTTTTCATACTTCCATCCTATATACTAGCGTTTTCAAAATCTAGTTTTATTTTTACAAAAATGAGAAAGGTGGCGGATCAGTAAAGTGTAACGGATAGACCCTTTTTGTAACGAAGTGTAACGTGATTGTAACGAGTAAAAATATCTACAATGGTTAGTGGTCAATGGTTACAGAGCAACAAAACTTTTTTCGTTACACTTTTACACTTTTTTATAAATTTTTTTCACTTTTCAAAAACTTTTTTTCAAATCGCCAGTATATAGGACGGAAGTATAAACTTGACTTATTTCCATGTATCATGGTAGGTTAAATAATCACACAAACATAGAAAGGAGAAATGTGATGTATACTACCTTTACCAAATCTGGTTTAAAAACAATAAGAGCGTCCCTCAATAAAGCTTTTCGAGAAGTTGAAGAAGCTCATGGTATCAAGTTAAATATTGGTAACATAAGTTATGAGGACACTACGTTTCGGACAACCTTGAAAGCGTCCATTGTCAATGAAAGGGGTATCGTTGAGGACAGAGAGCGTACAGATTTCACGAAATACGCGACCATGTTTGATCTCAACCCAGAATGGTTAGATAAAGAAATCGTTCTTAATGGTAGGACATTTACTATCACGGGATTGAACACCAAAGCTTCAAAGAATAATATACGTATTCAAGCTGAGAATGGGGATGTTCATATATGCCCTTCAAAGAACCTTACACATTATTTTGAGAAGGGTGTTTAACTCATGAAAAAAACTCACGTCATTTCATTATACGATTTCACTGGTGAGGCATTGCGTCCATGGGCAGAGGCCGGATATCAATGTTTCGCTTACGACATTCAGCACAAGCCAAGCCCGATGGGTGAATTGGAACCATCAAGCGGTACTGCTTTTGAAAATCTGGACTCCCACTTCCCCTTAAACGGTGGCAACATTTTTAAAATCCATGCTGATCTGTATAACAAAAGTGTTCTTATGAAAATCGCAAGTCGGCATATGAACGATGCAAAATTCTTATCTGCATTCCCTCCATGCACCGACTTGAGTTCAGCGGGTGCGCGATGGTGGAAAGAAAAGGAGAAAGAAAATCCATTGTTCCAAATGTTCGCACGTGACAATGCGGTGGCGTGTCAGCATTTGGCGGACACTTTGGATTGCCCTTACTACATAGAAAATCCAGTGGGGGCGTTGAGCAGATTATGGCGCAAACCAAATCACAGTTTTAACCCATGTGATTACGGTGGGTATTTACCAGAAGATGATGTTCATCCAAGGTATCCAGAATACATTCCTCCCCGTGACGCTTACAGAAAGAAGACTTGTCTATGGTCAGGGAACCGTTTTACAATGCCTGAGATCAACCCCGTTCAACATGAGACACTTGTGTATAAACGGAAAGACCCCACCAAAAGTGGGAACTTCTCACCCGTCCATGGTCGCACGGGTGGTAAATCATTAAAGACCAAAAACATCCGTTCAGCAACGCCACGTGGTTTTGCGAAAGCGGTATTCAAAGCAAATGAATTTCATTATTAGAAAGGAGAAATAAGATGGCGAAATCTAAGAAGCAAATCGAAACATTGTATTGGGATCATGAGCATGGTGATCTTACTCCAAGGGAGTGGCTTAGTAAGTTTGTTGAGTTGATTGAAGATCCTTTAAGAAGCATGGAGATGTGTGAGGGTGATATGTGGATGTCGGATTATAGAAAATTGATTGATGCCTTGAACCATATCCGAAACCGCGATCACGTAACTAAAAATAAATGATAGCGTTTATCATTTTGCCCGTTCTTGTATTCAGCGTAATGAACGCTGAATACTTGGACACCATCCACAAAGAGATTGAAGCGGGAGCGAAATGGCATGAGGTCGATGGTCTAACGCCCGACCCCAAAGCTAAGTCGATCCCCCTCAATGGAAAAATTTATTGGAAACTCAAGAAAGGAGAATAGATATGTCTAATTGGAAAAATTCATTGGAATTAGATACTGAAAACTATATTAGCTTGTACGGACAATTGGCGGAGCGAAGATTGGAAGCTTTTGAATTTGCTGAGTACAGACAAAATGAAGGAGAAGATGTTTTTGTTGAAGACAAGGATGGTAATGTTACCCATTCTGAATGGGCGTCCGATCAGTTTGTTGAAGAGTGTAATGTGGTTGAAGAAATATTGGCATCGCACGGCATCACACACAATAACCGTCTTTCAGAAGATGATTATCCGACAGAGCACGTTCAAAGATTTAAAAAGGTTAAGGACGCTAAAGGGCTTTTAACTGAAGCTATTGGTAGCGTGGTAAAAGAACCGCATCGTCAGCAAGAATATAGAAGCCTTCAAATTGCGATGGCATCCATTAACGTATTAATTGAGGAGATGACAAATGGGTAAGATGAGTCAATTGGCGTATGAAATGGATATGATGGATACGTTTTCAGCATGGTCAGCGGACGGGAAATCTGAAGTCCAACTGAAAGCACCAATCGATCCTAGTAGACTTGATCAAGGAAACTACATCAACAACTCAGATACTATTGTCGATGAAAGAAAAGAGGTGGACAATTATCCAGAGATTGGTGCGATGTGTTTTCTGGAACCCCACGAAATTCATACAATTCATTTTCTCAGTGAGAATACTGATGATGAGTACGACAGGATTGTTCTTAAACAACTTTATGAGAGGATTAAATAATGGGTATCGAATATTATGCTTTAGTCTTTATCGGTGGTGCTTTACTTGCACTACTACAGAACTTATAAAATGCTGAAAACTTTAGACTTGTTCAGTGGTATTGGTGGCTTTGCAGTTGGTCTCAAAGCTACCAATTTTTTCAAAACAACGTGTTTCGTGGAGCAGGAGCCGTATTGCAAAGAAGTTTTGCGGCATCACTTTCCCGAAGTCCCGATTTTAGGAGATATAAAAAATGTTAAAAGATCCGACCTTCCCGAACCCGACCCAGATGTCATTCTTGGAGGATTCCCGTGTCAACCTTTCTCAAGCGCAGGACTCCAAAAAGCTCAATCCGACTCCCGACATCTCTGGCCAGAAATGTTTAGACTTATCAAAGAATGTAGGCCGTCTTGGGTTATTGGAGAAAACGTTATTGGAATCGTCAAACTGGGCTTGGACGAAGTACTCACTGACTTGGAAAACGAAGGCTACGCCACAAGGACGTTTAATATTCCAGCTTGCGCGGTCGGCGCCCCGCATCTCCGGCAAAGGGTCTGGATTGTCGCACACAATGTGGCCGACCCCTCAATCAGCGGACTACAAAAACATGGATACGGCCAAGCAGAAGATGCTATCGAGCGAGGTAAAAATGTGGCCGACCCCCAGAGTAAGCGACACGGAAGGGGGAGTAGTAAAAAATGTGGAAATGAACAACGGATCATTCTCCCGAAGGAACAAGAAGGGGGAGAGATGGGGCGTGAAGCTGAAGGATGCGGTGAACCACACCGACCCGACCAGTGGTGGGAGTCTGAACCCCCAGTGGGTCGCTTGGCTCATGGGGTACCCAACAGAGTATCTCAAATCCGTGCCTTGGGAAACTCAATCATCCCGCAAATCGCAAAGGAAATAGGTAATGCAATCAAAACGGCAGAGACTACACAACCGTAGGTATAACGTAACTAATGTTATAGAAACTATGACGGACAAGTATTACGTGTCCTTTGGAATTGATCCACGGACATTTGACATTGGTGAGGTGTTCATCAGGGGTTCTAAAATAGGAAGTGATATGGATATACTTCTTGATGATGCTACGGTAGTATTATCCTTGGCATTACAATACGGAGTACCTTTAGATCAACTGATACATAGTTTGCATAGTGGGCGTGAAGAGGGAGGGGAGTCAATCCTCGCCCAAGCAATTGCTCTAATGAAAAAGGAAAAGAAATGATAGTAGTTAGTTTAGGGGCGGGAGTTCAATCTAGTGTCATGGCACTTATGGCAGCCAAAGGCGAACTTCCGATGCCCGACTGCGCTATCTTTTCAGACACGCAATGGGAACCAAAATCAGTTTACGAGCATCTTAATTGGTTAGAGGAGCAACTTCCTTTTCCCGTTTATAGAGTTACTAATGGCAGTTTGCGTAATGATGCTATCGCAAACGAGCCTGTCCGTGGTCGGGGAACCAAGAAATTCTCTTCAATACCTTGGTATACCGATGCGGGAGGAATGGGTCGCAGACAATGCACGTTTGATTACAAAATAGTTCCGTTAAATAAAAAGCTGAGATCTTTATGCGGATACCGACCCCGACAACGTATACCAGTTGGCAGTGTTGAATTGTGGATTGGGATTTCTACCGATGAAGCAACCCGAATGAAACCATCGAGAGAACGCTGGATTGAAAATACTTGGCCTCTCATTGATAAAAGTATGTCCCGACAACAATGCCTTAGATGGTTTGAGTCTCATTATCCTGGAAGAAAGTTAGGAAAATCTTCTTGTTTAGGATGCCCCTTCCATAACAATTCTGCTTGGAGAGAGTTAAAAATAGGAGACCCCGAAGAGTGGGCAGATACCGTTCTTGTAGACTCTTTAATTAGAGATGGCGGAAAGAACAAGAACTCAAAACAATATATGCACCGTTCCTTAAACCCAATAGATCAAGTAGACTTTAGAAATCTTGAGGATAAGGGACAACTTAATATGTTTGAGGATGAGTGTGAAGGGATGTGCGGAGTATGATTGAGGCTGCAGTTTTTTGTTTGGCTTTAAATATTTACTATGAAGCTAGAAATCAACCCGTTGTAGGGCAAATAGCGGTCTCTCAGGTGGTCTTGCACCGTGTCAAGGACAAAAGATACCCGAACACGGTATGTAAGGTTGTACGGCAAGCTAAATACTCGAAAGGTGGTACAATACCTATTAGACATAACTGCCAATTTAGTTGGTTTTGTGATGGTAAATCAGATAGGCCATTAGAAAAGGATGCCTTTAGATGGTCAGTAAGCTTATCAAAAAGAATATTAGCAGGTGAGTTTGCTGATTTGGTTGACGGTTCAACGCACTATCATTCTGATAAAGTCAATCCTAAATGGAGCGTAAACAAAAAGGAAATTGGTAAAATAGGGGATCATATATTTTATAGGTGGGAACAAAAATGAGAAAAGTAAAAGAGTCTTATACAGCTAAAAAAAGAAAAAAGAGAGGCAATAAGTTACGTCCGTTAAACATGAGAAAAAAGCTAGGACCAAAATCTAACGTAAGAGGAACTCAAAAAAGAAAGAGAGGTCAAGGTGGATAAAGAATGTAGATGGTGTAAAAAAATAGTTGATGAAGAGCTATCTTTTGCCTCCCCAATAGTTGGTGGCGAAGAAACTGTTTGGATATGCGATTGCGGAGAAGTAGTGGAAGATATTCAAGGAAGTTCTTTTAACGCATCTAAGTCGTAACCCATACATTTTAAAAGTTGTTCAACCTTGTAGATGGACGGCTCTTTTATTTTACTTCTCTCATAGTTTTCTATTGTGCTTGTCCCGACCCCCGACAACAAAGAAAGCTCTGGCCTGGTTAGACCAGATTCCTTCCTGATAGACATTAATATTCCCGACCAATGATCTTTTTTCTCGAAGGTCTTCCAATCATCATACATCATAGTTAATTAATAGCATAAAAGGTACAAAAAGCACAATTAATGTTTTGTTTGGTTTATAAACTTATTAAGTATGTTGTCGTAATCCGCAGTATCATCTTCTGCAATAACACCTAACGTTGTTGTAAGAAGTTGAGACATAATGTAGGCAGCTTGATGAACACCTAACGTGTTACTCACCTTCTCGAGAGCTATTCTAAATAGAACAATAGACTTTTCTTCATCCGATAAGGCACTACTTACATCCTCTAAAACGTCCTGTACTTCCTCATAATATTCTTCATACCCAGCCATTTCTTTATCCTTTCTGAGCATTAGAGAAATGATCCCACATTTCTTTATCGCTCGGCATATCTTCAACTAAATCTACCAAAAACGCTATTTGCTGGGCTGGAGATCTTTGGTTCTTTTCAGCTAACTCCCAAAGTTTTTCCCAAGTAGGAACAGGAACAGCTACACTTTTGTATTTTCTAATATCAGGCATTTAATAACTCCTTTTGAGTTGGTTTAAGTTTCCAGTTTATCGGGCATTGATTGCCATCGATTTGTCTGGCCATGTATTCAGCCGTAACTTGTTGCTCTGCGTAATGCAAAGTAACGTTGGTACTATCAGCAGAGGCAAATGGCCAATGTTTACCCCCCATTGCTAATCCTCTCATCATATGAACCCACGGCAATGGTCCGTGGTTCGCTAACGCATTAAAGGCTTCATCCACTCTTCGTTCCCACTCAGGGGATCCAACCTTCCAATATTTACCGCTTGATCCAAATGCAATCTTACCAAAACATAATTGTTCTAATCTTAGCAATTGATCAATGGATTCTGATAAATGCCACACAACCGCAGCGCAATCCTCTCTATGAGGCCATTCTTTTATTAGCCTTAAATTATCTTCTTCATCCCCGTCTATGACATCAGGAACAACAGCCCAATGAGGATGTCCTAATCGAGGTTCGACCCACGAATAAAACTTATCCCAATCGGGCTGTTTACCTTTAGTGAATGAAGAGAATGCTCCGTTATCCCACATGACGCTTTGACCAATGTTAAAACAAACATCAGCATCCCTAGGTTCTGAAAAAGAAACGCAAAAGCATTTACCAGACATTCCCCAAAGTTCTGCGCGTGGTGTCATAGGTGTCCCGTGATAATGAATCATTTTTTAATTAAAAACCAAACAACTAAAGCACCTAACATTTTAGCTATGGTCATCAAGATAACTGCAACGTATGACAAATGATCAATCATGTACAAGAAAACAGTACTGTCTACTGGTGTTGCGGCTACACTTGAGATTAAAACTCTTTGGTGAAAAGGCTTCCACGTCCAACTATAAACGAGCCAGTCTATTAATTCAGAAACAAGAAAGGCAACAACTGATGCTAAAGCAACGTATGGATCTGCCATCAACCAAGACAGCAACCCCGCAAAAAGCATAGCAACCAGAATTTTATGACCTATTTCTTTTTGTGCGTAATCTCTGGCAACAAAAATTAATCCAACAGCTAGGGACATTGGAGGAAACATTTCTCCTAACAAGGGAACTAAAGGTATAACGGTGAACCCTATGTTAACTAATACAATTAAAACAATGTACCCGATGGTGTATTTGTAATCTTTAATATAATGCATTCTCTTCTCCTATTTTAACTAATATTTCTTCTAATGAGGTATCGTCTATTTCGTAAGACATCCATTGATACCCGCACTCCATACATTTCTTTTTTCTTTCATTTCGTATCCACTTGGCAAAAACTCCTTTCGTAAATTGTCCCTTCCGTACATTTACAGCGCCCTCTTCTTTGCACAAAGGACAAGTTTTATCCCTAACAATTTTTTTAGATGAGTAGATATTATCCCAATCAGGAAAGGCTTTTTTAAATTTATCAACATAGTGTTGCATCACAAGTTGTTGACCTTTCATCATTCTATGAAAAGCGTTGTAATCCATGTCTATTTTTTTAGCCATGTCAGAATTGGTGTAGTTATATCTTTCTTTTATTTTGTTTAGAATAGTAAGAACTCTTTTGTTTTCTTTTTCTGAAAGTTTAAATATTTTTTTCTCATACATATTATAGTACCCACTCCTTAAAGTTTTCCCCCATCACCTGGCTGGCAATATCCATTTTTCCCCGCAAGGCTTTAACAATCTTTTCGTCAATAGTGCCTTCCGATATTAAGTCTATATAAGTGACCGTGTTCCGTTGTCCGATTCTGTGCGCTCGATCTTCGCTTTGCATACGCACTGCTAAATCAAAACTGTTTGAAAAGTAAATAACGTTTTGAGCAGATGTTAATGTTAATCCGTACCCACCCGTTTGAGGATTACCTATAAAGAATTTAGCATCACCGTTTTGAAATCGTTCAACGGCAGTGACCCGATCTTCATCAGTTGTGTCTCCGTAATAATCAACCGCTGACCCTGGTCCGTAAACCTTGTTTAATTCTTTTGTGATCCGCTGCACATCGTAACGGAAACGTGACCAGATAATAGATTTACCATCGGCCTCTTCTAAACAAGACAACAACTCAGGAAGTCTATTGTCCTCTATTTCGATAAGCTCTCCGTAATCTGATTTAGTATGACCAGATAAAACTTGTTGCATACGAAGGAGCTGAGTCATAATGTTTGGTGTAGTCATAAACTCTGTGTCATTAATCTGAGCTAATGCAAATTCTTTTATATCACTGTAAATTCTTTTTTGTTCAGGAGTCAGTGTTACGTTTCTTTGTGTGTAAACTTTTTCTGGTAGGTCTAAGCATTCGTCTTTTGTTATCCTAGATGAAAAGGTTTTTAATAACCCTGATAGGTCTTCTAAGTTTCGATAGCCAACTACTAAGTTAAAGGAGTGGCTCCCTACAGTTCTTTTTTTCATAATACTGTATCGGTATTGAAACTGAAAATAATTATTACCGCAGTCTCCCAATAAGTTTTCATCCATGAAATTACACTGCGCCCATAAGTCTAATGGTGATTGCGTAACAGGAAAGCCCGTTAGTATTCTACGGTACTTTGCGAGCCGACCTATTTTTATAAGAGCTTTTGTTCTTCGAGCTTTCGGACTTTTAATAGCGGTTGACTCGTCCACTGCTAACATAGCTTTAGAAGAATTTAAAAATGTCTCAAGATATTTCTTACCCTTGTCCGTGGACAGTGCTTCAACGTTCATTAAAAATACCCTAAAAACTTCTGACGGTTTTAAAAACTCGTTTAGCATGGTCTTGTTGCCCTTAGTTGTTTTAGGACTCCAAA
>Ga0222718_10002934_pt1 | contig 14900 bp, 4 predicted proteins | sample C33_27DmetaG_FD_165045 | JGI IMG/M metagenome (GOLD analysis project Ga0222718, IMG submission 165045) | Estuarine water microbial communities from San Francisco Bay, California, United States - C33_27D | ecosystem: Environmental > Aquatic > Marine > Unclassified | place: USA: California... | reverse complement strand
TTATCTTGTATATAGAGATACTGCAAAGCAGGTAAGTTAATAAACTCTCCAATATCTGTTAATTGATTACTCTGAAGATATAAGTATCTAAGTTTTGTTAAATTTTGATATGTTGGTATTATACCATTAAGTTTATTGAAACTTAAGTTTACATAATAGATGTTGGGATTAGAAGACAGAGATGGTGGTGATCCAGTGAATGCATTTCGGTCAGCAGTAATGTTTGATATACTTGGGTTGCTTAGGAAACTTGGAATAGCACCAGTAGTTCTACCATAAGAACGATAGATGAAGGTCTGGAGTTGTGTTAAATCTGAGAGAGCATTGAAATCAATAGGAGCAGTTAATAAACTACTAGATTCGATATAAAGATTCTGTAGACTAGTTGCATACTGGAAAGTTTTTCTTGGAATTACATTAGTATCATCAATAGCATTCCCATTATATCCTCCCCCTCGTATACCAGTTTGTCTCAGATCTAGAGTAGTTAGACTAGGATTTGTGAATACTGGAAATCTACTTCCAGATAATCCAGCAGCATATAACCTTAAGGTTCTCAGATTAGTGCAATTATCAAACACATAAGATTTGCCGGGTAAGTCAACTAAAGATCCAAGACCTCTACCATATGATCCACTGAATGATTCAAGTGAATTTTTCCCTGCAACTCCAGTTGGGAATGGTAATCCTGTTATACTTATGTCGATGTTCTTAATTACGACATTGTTTGTTGCAATCCCAAATGTACCACCTAGATAATAATTACTAGAAAGATTGAGAGAGATTAGATTTGTTAATTGATTGATGTTAAATATATTACCACTTCCTGCAGCAGATGTATCAATTGATCTAAAGTCATTTGCTTGAACACTATAAGTCTCAACGCTGTTAGGGACATTAGGAAGGACACTACTGCCTACAGAATCAGGATGGAACCCTATTCCACCACCTCTACCAACATCAAATACAGTTAACTGTGGGAATCTATTCGCAAATATATTTTGTGTAATTGTACCACCGAATGTTCCCTCAAGGTAAATTTCTTTAAGTGTAGTTGGAATTTTATCTAAAACAGTTCCAGTTGTCTGACTAGTTCCATTATAGGAAGTGTTCTGCAATTTCCTTTCACTTTCAGTCTCACTCAAATAGAATGGATTTCTCCTCAATAAAAGTTGTATTATATTTGGTGCAATAAAATTAATGTCTGGAAAGTTTCTTAAATTATTATAAGAGAAGTCAAGTTTTTCTGCATTAGAGAACTTGACTGCTGGTAACTCACTAATGTTTGCTGAAGTTATGATAGCTTCTAGAATATTATCTGGATTATAATAGAATTGTATAAATCTTTCTCTAGAGATTGAAGACCTATAACTTATAGATGATGATGTGGCACCTATATTTGCATAATTGGAATATGAATTTGCGTTTCCTGTCTCAACAATCTTCCAACTTGCAGGTGTATTATTAATCAACTGTGTCAATTTAATTGTTGCGTCTAAACTTCTAAAGAATCCCTTGAATATAATAGGGATACCTTTCATAGCATAGAAGTTTACAGAACTTCCACCAATAGTTGCTTCAATTTTATGAGTAGGGAACTCTGAATCAAATTCTTTTATCTGTGGTACGATAGATGTTTGTAATCTTGGACCAGTTACTGCAGGTGATGCAGTTTCCTGTGTTCCAAATTCTAACTGTCCACCACTTACAATTTTAATTCTTGCACCATAAGAAATCTTTGCCCTCCCCTGAATAACAGGGTCTGAGTTGGTTGCTCTAGAATCAGAAGAACTCCAAGCACTAATTCTTGACGTTGATATATCTGCAAACTTAATTGGTGCGCCAGAACCGGTTCCATCTATATAACGATAACGTATTGCACTACCACTCAAAGCACCATTAATCTTTAAGTTACCAAATAATGCACCATCAGTTCCTGCTCTAAGATTTACTAGACTATTAAAGACTGTACTGTCTCTATAAAATCTATCTAAGGTTTCGTGTAGAGGTTCAGTTAATCTTGAAAAACTACGCCAGTCTGCTAACTGAGCACCAGCAGCTGCCGATCCAAAAATGATTTCAAGATCACTTGGAGGTAAATTAATATTATTAAGAGCTACGATTTTATCTCTAACGTCAGCAAATACCCTATTAACGTCGAGACCAAACTTTTTTGGATTCCTAAGTGCCATATCGAGTCCTTATAGTGCTATTTAGTTCTTAATGAACATTGAGTCGGGCAGACTGGTGTTAAAATTGCTTGTATATTTAGCAACACCTTGGTAGACTCTGTAATCTTGAATCTTTGTTGTGTTCCATGCAGTGAAATTTCCACTACCCGAATCGGTATCTACTGGTGCAGTACAGAATATGGGTCCAGTATAATCCCAAGTTTGATTTACAGTTCCATCATAAAATGAAGTCCTATTAATTCCATCAATGTATAGTTTCAAATTACTATTTCCATTTCCATTTCTGACAGCAGCAATGTGATGCCAGGTGTTAGTAGTAAGATGATTTGATGAAGTATAAGCAGTGCAAGTTCCTTCTGGGGGTGCAGTAAAGTAAAGACCTTTATCTGGATCATTGAGAAAATTAGTACCAGTGATCAGTAATTTAAACCCTTTATCATTACCACTCCCTACAGGTCCAGTGGTATGGTGAAATATAGAAAGTGATGGGTCATCAACACTTGGGTTCGCAGATGATGCAAACGTTGGAATATACACCCAAGTCTCAAGTGTATAGTTAGCACTTCCAAATGCTTGAAGGTCTCTGTCTGTTGACGAAGTTGGGTCTTCAGAAGCAAACCAACCAGCGTTACCACCAGTTCTAACGCCTAACTCTAATGAACTATCGTAGTGTGACCACTTCTTAACGGTTTGATTGAAGATTGGTTTGTTTGATCCTCGTGGAATGAATACTGGACTTACAGCACTAGTTTTGTTGATGAGGGGTGCAACATTCCTATAACCGTGTTCTGATAAACCACTGTATGCAACCTTCAAATAATCGGCATTACTATCTGCACGGGGTGTCCATATGGTCCCAACAAGGTGCGTTCCACCGCCAAGTCCAGTAGAACCAGAAGCAGGTTGCTGCTTTACATGAAAATCAAAATTAGGCATGATTCGACAGGGCACCAAATACTTTGAACGTTGCGTTACCAGTTTTTATAATCGTGAACGCATAATTATCTGTTCCACTACCTGCTCTGGTCTGGGGAGAAGCACCACCCTGCCACTCTACTGTTTGTGTGCTTCCATCAATCTGGAAGGCAGTCATATAATAAACTGACCCTTCAACAAATAATGAAAATCCTAATGACTGTCCAGTAGCCATCATAGAGTTCATTGTAACAGAGGCAGAACCTCTTAGATTATAAGTAAAATTTCCTGTAGAAGCAGTAGTTGCATAGTGTAAGTTCCCATCGTCGATGAGACTGTGTATGTGAGTTCCAGTGAGTGCTGTGGAATCTATATCAACTTTTTCAATCAGTGGCGAAAGAAACTTCAACGACTGACCAGATAATAGTAAATTATCAGAGTCAGTAAATTCCTGAATCTGATTTGCACTAGCATTAATTATGAGGGGTCTACGGTCTGCCATTATAACCTAAGTTTTCTTTTATTTATTATTGTTCTTTGTAGTTCAATGTTGCTTCAATCTGTCCACTACCAGCAGAAATTTTCTTAGCAACTAAGAATGTTGCTTCGATGTTATTATTGTCTGGTGAAATTACATTACGATCTTGTCCAAAAATCTTAGACATATCAACTTCAAGAGTCTGATCTTCACCAATGAATACTGTATCCACAGTTGTACTTGGTCTCAATTGCTGTTCATTTTGTTTGTCCACCAGTGCAGATGATAATCTAGTGACTTCATTAAAGTTAGTTGGTGGTATTCCGGTTACGTCTGCTTGTCCACTAGCATTAGTGATTGCAGTATTATCACCGAATGTAAAGAAAGTTGGTGAAATAGTTTTTTGGAATCCACCCGATGTTTCTTTGATGGAAATGTTATTGACCTTAGCATTATCACTTAACTTAGCAAAGAAATACAATGGGAATGGATCAAAGTTAAACAGTTTCTGTCTGATTGGATTCTTAGATGCTGTAATTTTAACTGGTCTGATATCAATAGAGAAAGATGAAGATGAACTAGCAAGAGTTTGACTAATTTGAATGTAACTGAATACATTTCCATCCGCATCACTAAATGGCACAGGATTTCCAATATATTTTGCTCCTGATGCTCCCACTGAATCTGTTAACTTAATCTGACCATCATCAAAATTAATACCTGTGGGAAATAAACCTGGTTTCAGTAAGAAAATTCTCCCTAGAGGATCAGGACCGGTTCCATTTGGTGGTGGAGCACCTGGTAAATAGTTGACTTCACTCAATGCAGTGACCGGAGTTGCATCAAGAACTTCAATAACTGCCTTGGAGCATACTCCGCTCTCGTCACCTGGTGGGTTTGGAATTCTAAAATCAATCTGACCTCTACCAACAAGTGATCCGCTTGACGTTTCACTCAGTCTAACACCGATTTCATTTTGAGCAACCCGAGCGTGAGTATGCTCCATGAAGATAACTTCTGAGTTTACTTTCTTTGTTTCTAAGATATCTGTTGTCCCTACTCCGGGTTTGTTGAATCCCACTAATTCATTGCCACTTATTACGGGTTCATAATCTGTTAATCCAAGTGTAAAGTCTGCAAAGTGACCATAAGAATCTTTTTGAATTGGATTTAGAAACTGAATTTCAATCTTATTTCCAGTAAACTTGAAGTTACTAGCAACCATATGGTTATCTTGACTACTCAAACGAACTGGATATGGATAGTCCGCAACCGTAGGACCAGATTGTAGAGTAGTTACGATTCCTGCAACAGAATCATTAACAATAACATTATACTGCTGAGATGCTAGTGTCGGATATCCATCTATACCTGGATAACCTTTGATGGTTGCAGTCGTAAATGATTTTCCACTTCCTACAGGAGTATCATCTGTAAGTTCAGTGATGTATGCATTCCAAATAGTTGGAGCAATAATCTTTGAATTAAGATCAGATTTTTGGAAATAAGTATCATTGACTGATGTAAGAGTATTTTCACCTGTCAGTTTAACTTGAACTTCTGGACCAGTAACAGTAGCACCAATACCAGGAGTATATACATGTGCAAATCCAGGACATGCTCTACACTTTACGACTTCAACTTTTGCTAGAGAATCACTGGTGATATTCAGAGTGGTTGGAATGATTAACTTTTTATTCTTAATTTCTGTTCCAACACTGTTCAATAAGAAGTCTTTTGGTGTGATTCCAAGTAAAGATCTAGTTGAAATACTGTTAATTGATTTCACCTTAGAACTAGCAGAGAATATCCGAGTAGTTCCTTCATCACCACCATCAATATAGTATGAAGCACCATACTTATAAAGGAATATTGGTTCTCTAAGGAGTTGTGAATTACTTACATCTAATGTGTAAGATAATCTGAAGTATGAATCTTCCAGACATGGAGAACCCATTGAGTTTTCAATCACAAATGTATGAACCTTTGCCCATCGTGCTTCACCAGGACCAGCAGGAATATAAGCATAGAATCTAGCACCAATAGCACCATACCAACCGAACTCAATCTTATACATGGTGACTCTATCGGCACCAAGATTATATCCTGATGGTCCGTTACCATTCAGTTGATCGTGGTTGAATTTATCGCTAGGGACTACAATAGTATGGTATGATTGACTATCAAATGGATCACCAGTCGTTGTATTGTCCTGGTCTAACGTAGTCAATCCACTTCTTTCCAGTGCCGTTCCAGGAAGAGGTATCGTGCTTCTACGAACAATAGAAAGATTACCTGAATCCATTCTGAACATGTATTGATCTGTTGGGTTTTTAATACCCCACTCCATTACAACACCTGGTTGTGGTTCGGTGGATGCTCTTAAACCAAAAGTAAATCCACTGATACGACCAGGTTGATATCTGAATACTCTTCTGGATTGTAGGTATGAATATCTCTTTATCGCACCAGTATATCCAGGACGAGTAGTGGTAGAAGAATATGGTGATCCAACTAGACCTAACCCATTAACCACAGCAAAGTTAAATGGAGTATTATTTACTGGATCTACAAGAGAACCGACAGTAAGATCTCTCCATACATCAGTCCAAATATCAATTAAAGCAAATGAATCATCGATACCTACCGCATATATAACCTCATCATTATCAAGATATACTTTTGCGGGATCTAAAAATTGTTCCTTCCATTCACTAGGATATCCTTGGGATGCTCCTGCTCCACTATCATAATAATTATATAATCTGTTTCCTAATTGAATAAACTTTTTATAATATCCATATAAAGTCTCGTCATACAATCCAACGCCAGCAAAATTAGCATTAAATGGGAATGAATACGGTACAGGGAATGCTGCTAATTTAATTGCAGATTCTTGTACCTCTTCCGTTCTGATCGCATTATATCTGTTACCGTAAATTTCATTTGCTCTTGTATCCCAAGAACCAAAACTATTTCCACCATTGAAAGTAAAGAATTCAAAATCATCATTGTTTAAACCATACGATGATACGTTTGAGAACAAACTTAACTGAGTTTCTGCACGAGGAATACCAAGTAGAGATGAACTCACTTCACTTGTTTCTTGGAATTGTTCCTGAACCCTAAAAATATTATCTGCTTTTTGAAGTGTAAGAGTTCCTCTCCTAATCTCTATCGTATTGGTTGTGATACCAGATATATTAGTAGTGTCAACATTATTTGACATCTCCACAAACGATGGAAAAACCTTTGATACCAAAGTTCCATCTGGAATACCAACACCATCTACCTTATCATTAACTGCAACTTGATTATTAAGAACATCATCAAGAAAATATAATTTGTTTCTTTGGTCTGAACCCTGATCAGTCTTTGTTTTAACATCAAGGAAAGGAAATTGTGTAAACTGTATAGCAGATACACCCAGACCAACATCTACAAAATTACCATTAAGAGAACTACCAGTAGCAAGAGCAACAGTTGTTCCAAAACCAACAGTAGATCCACCATGCTGTAACACACTTGCAGCATTGATACGAACATCAAAGTTAGCATTATATGTAACTGTTGAAAATGTTCCAACAGAACTGAAAATCAATCTACCAAATGCATCCTTTGGACTTGGTGGAAATACAATAGATGTAGATCTTGCTGCTGTATTGTCTAAACCAAAAAACTGATCAACCTCTGTAAGCAGAGGGGTTCCAAACTCGTCTGTTAATATTTCTCCGTTTTGAATATTGTATAGAAAATCTTCGTTATTCGGTATGATACTGACTGGACGTTTGTCATCGCCCAGTCTTACATCCTTTCCCCCATTTGCCATGGATCACTGCTCCTCCCAAGTAAGACTTGCAGACACATTTGCTCTTGCCGTAGGTGTAGTTGCTGATGGGGAGAATACATTGTCTGCCAAGTAATTCTTCTGAGTAGAACCACACAGATACAAACTGTCTACAATATTAGTTAGGGGGAATGAAAGATACTCTTTATTGTAGTCAAAGTATGGTGATAAGTCATAGTTCTCACCCGATGCAGGAATGTATAGACTCGCTACAATCGTTCCAGTCTTTGGTATCGGTGACCTAAGTTGCGGAGCAACTTTAATGGAAGACAGTTGAGCAAGTGTGAACGATGCAGGTTCAGTAGCAGTTGTATTTCCTTCTGGGTCTGCATCCTCTTCTCTAATGAATGGTTCTGTAGTATTCAGAACAATAGAATCAGAAGTTGCATTCAATGCATAGAAGTAGTAGTCATCATTATCAATACCCTTTGTTCTATCCTTTCCTCTATTCTCTAGGTAACCCAAAACCGAGATTGGTTTGTTGGTAGCATCAGTTTCAAAGCGTCCTCTGAAGTATCCATAAGCACCACCACCAATGTCTCTAATGTATTCAGCAGAAGAAGGAACACTAGCAGAATTATTATCAGTGGTAACACTGAATACTAATGTGCTTCCAGTCGTTCCAGAGCGAAGTATCACTGGTCTACTATAATCACCAGAGATTGCTCCGTCGAAATCATCACCGCCTGGTGCATCACCATCAAAGATTGGGTCAGTAGTGCGAGGATATACTTTAATAGCAGTGTTACTATCCAGAGAACAAGTGAATGCTAAGGACTCTTTCTTGACTCTAATTTCAGTTCCAGCACTCAATCCGTGAGCAGAACCTGTAGTTGCAGTGATAAGACCAGTTGATGAATCATATGCAGCTGCAGTGATTACATACTTGGTGCTAGTATTCAGCGAAGCAATTGCGTTTGAAAGGTCACTACTACCAGGAACAAATGTATGTGCTCCAGTGTATGTGTTAAGGGGAACTGCAACAACAGTTGGTTTACCTCTCTTACCAATATTAATCTCAGAAGTAAGTTGTGGAAGTGCTGCAGATGGTTTTACGATTACAGAATTTGTCTGGAAGAGCGGTGTCTTCAGAAGGTCAACCTTGATAACAGCATCAGAACCAGTAGAAAGTCTGGTGGGATATACCTGAGTTCTATTTCTTACGTCTCTACCTGTGCTGCTTTGGATAAAGTCTCTACACTTAATACCAACCAGTGGTGTTACACGGTTAGGAATAATAGTAATACCATTTGGATGACTAGTAGAATTCAAAGGAGAGTTGAGATGCAATCTCCCATTAGAAGTATTTACATATGTGACTTCAATATTTTGGTCTAGAGCATCGGATGTGATAATCTTTGCACCAGTATAATAAGCAGTAGATAAACCTGATGTTGCACCAGCAGCAATGAATGGATCTAATGTAACAGTTGCATTATTAACATTTGCTTGTGTTGATCCAGATCCAACTGTGAACTTTCTCTTCAACCCGAAGACTTCTTCTTCTTGTGGGGTTCCATGACTGAATAATTTGACGGTTCCACGGTCACCACCATCAATATAATATGAAGCACCATACTTAACGATATGTTCTGATGCAGATCCATATCCAAACGCTGAGTCTGTCCTCAGGGCGGGAGCGTAACCATATCTAGCAGCAGCACTACTACCTCCACCATAAACCATATACGTGATAGGAAGGGTTGCATTGCCCAGTGAGGAGACCTTCAACTGGTTTGATGCCCGTAGATGGTGAACTCTAACCCAACGTGCCTCTCCGTTGCTTACAGGCACGTATGCGAGGAACAGAGCACCCACAGCACCATACCATGAGAACTCAATCTTATACATGGCAACCTTGTCGAAATCAAGATCCCAGATACTAACATCAGTTAAAATTTCTCCTGTATTTGCATCAGTTACAGGATCACCAGGTCTATTAGTTGCAACACTATCACTGAAGAGTAGATTCTTTTCAGTATTATCTAATCGGTCACCGCTAAATCTAGTTCTCGGAACACGATATTCGTATACTCCCCAGTATTGGATATCAACGTTCTGATTGACCCACTTATTATAGTAATCATTAACAGCTTGAATCTCTGCCTTAAGGGTTGCAGTTTCTCCTACGGGACGATCAGTCTTAATGTATCCCTCATTAGTTTGATCAGCTTTAGTATACTGATATGGGAACATACCAGTTGATTCTACGGTAGTATACTTATTCTTTCCAGAAATTAAACCGCTAGCAACTGGTTGAACGAATGGAACTGGAGTGCAGATCTTATGTGATGTAAGACCTGTACCATTAGATAGTCCAGATACAGCAGTACCATTCAAGTCTACAAGTGAAGCAGTACTGATTCCAGTGATAGTGTTAACACCAACTGCACCAACCTTATAAATCTTCTCGTCAGTCAGTCCACCAATTGCAGATCCATTGGAACCTTTATCATAAGAAACATACTGACCAGTTGAAAGACCAACAACATATCCACCACCATTAGATGCATAGAATGTCTGAACGGTTGAGACACCGACATTAACTGTAAACTGTTTTGCACCATCAACTCTTACAACATTATATCCAGTTGTTCTTTGTGGATAATACTTTGGCGTTGAACTATACTGACAGGTCATTCCGATACCAGTCAAGGTAACGAACTTACCATTCTTATATCCGTGATCATTCTCGGTTGTGATTGTCATCAAACCAGTGCTGATATTATACACTGCGTTTGTAATTGAGTTAGCAAGACCAACCATGCTAATTACGTTAGCATCGTATATGGATGAAATTCCTACTTCATGCTTTGGTTGTAGAAGTGACTCATCATAGACACCAGCATGGGTCATCATCAGGTTATCTCTTAAGATAACAAGATCACCTAATTTACGATTAGTATATCCTGTAGGAACAGAAGTAGCACCAGCACCAACAGATTCAGATGCTCTTGCTTCCAGAGGATCGTAAGGATTCGTTACACCAAAATCCTGTGTCTGTTGACCGGATCCACCACCAAACTCGACAGGATTTACAAAAGTATTTGCTTGAGATCTTCTTACTACACTGAAGTTATCTCCGGTTCCATCATTTCTAGTCTCCCAATAGTATCCATCGTAATTATCAAAGATACCATACTTACGAACTGCTGGATTGAATACATCAACACCATTGCTATCAATTAGTGTAGTCTTAACACCAAACGTAGCAGAGGATACACGACCAGGTTGATATCTAAAGAATCTTTTGGATGTTAAGATAGCAGACTTATTAGGTGGTGCTTCGAGCAGTGCTCCAGATTCCTCAGGAACATGGGTCAAACCCCATCCAAATGTACCAATACCAGTATATCCCGCTGAAGATACAGTAGCAAACTGTTCTGGTGTTGCTGTCCATTCTGTAGGGTTAACATCATAGGTGTTAACATCAGCAAAAATACCAAGAGCAACTTCAGATCTAGGAATACCCAGAAGTGACAGTGCAACTTCCGACTGAATTTTATTTTGTTCAGCAACAGGGATAGTTGACTGGTCACTTGCAATAACAACAGGTATTGACTTATCAGATTTTTGTTGACCAGGAGGGACCGGAGCAGTTCTACCTACAACGGTGACTGCTGAATTAGCATTTACGTTTGTATTGTCTGGCATGGATTAGATAACTCCGACTCTTCCTTTGGCGATTACGAATTGCTTCCTTATACTTATATATCCGTTCACACCACTCGACAATTCACCACCATTGGTGACTGAAGTGGTTGTAATACCAACTAATCTAATTTGTTTTTCATCAGAACTGATACTAACCTTTTGCTGAACAGTAAGTTCCTTAGATGAAAGACTTGGTGATACACCGTGATCAACAAGTTTAACAATGTCTCCAACAGCAATAGAAGCAAATTGATTTGAATCATTAAGTGTAACTCTGTACTCAGTTGCACCTGCACCAATGAACGCTGAATTACTCTTATACCAAGCACCTGTTTGGATACCGATGTAAGTAGTTAGACCGACTGGTATGTCTTGGAATTCAACACCGACAATACTATATCCAAGTTGTGTATTTGACACATTAGCAAGTGTTGCAGCAGAACTCTGAGTCAACTTAGTTTGAATGTAACCATTCTCCCTACCAAATCCACCAGATTCTTGGTTATTTGTATGGATATCAAAGTCAAGGAACTTAGTTCCAATTGTTTCACCTTGAAGGGTGGAACCTGTACCAACCATCGTTCCGATACCAGCAGTAATGGTAACCTTATTGGAACTGATGTCCTTAGGTTCTCCATCTTCAACATACTGTAGAACAGGACCAAAGAAGGTTGAATTTGTATCGACTGTGATATTAATACCGTTGAAGTCACTATCGTAGATATCTGGTGATGGAATGAACTCATCAGCAGGTCCAAGGATAATGTTGTCAGTGGTTGTGATCTTGCCGGTTGCAAATGTGAGGAGTCCGCGACCACAATTGCGAATGATGTTACCACCAGTAGCAACTACAGTAGAAGCAGATACATCAACAGCAGCAGGGAAGTTCTCAAAGAGACAGTCATTGATTCTCAAACTTGTAGTCTTTGATGCATTAAGTGGTTCGTATGGATACCTATCAGTTAATGCACCATCAACGAATGTTGAATTCTCGATGGATACTCTGGTACTATCCTCAATAGTCATACCATGCATTGGACTATTACGAAGTTCAATACCTCTTATGAGTCCTGATGATAATCCTTTCAGATATACCATATAGGAATCATCATTTGCTGTATCAGGGAATCTATACTGGTTAGTATTGTTACCATCAACCGTAAAATCACTAAATGTAATGTCCTTAGCAAGGTTGTCTGTACCAATACCGACGAATACATTATCATTTTGGAGATTATTTCCTCCTCCATCAGTTTCATCATTCGCAAAGTACTGCTGCTTCAGAACTGAATTCTTTCCTACACCAGTAATAGTAAAGTTAGACGGAACAATGAGTTTCTCTGCGAGGAATGTTCCGCTTGGAAGTTCAAGGTAACTACCACCTCTTGCAACAATATCATCTATTGCTTGAGTAAACGCATAAGTATTATCGTGAACAACATTCAGAGAACTGGTAGTTCCAAATCCAACAGCATTGTTGAAATCATATGCTCTGTTGACTGTGATGCTGCTATTACCGATGGATACGATCTCGTCCAACGACCATCCCCTTCTCTTACCTTCTGTTCCAATAGTTGGGAAGTGAATTTGTGGATTGATAGTAGTCTCTCCAATTCCAAGGTACTCATTCTTCGTGGAGTTGCTACTCCAAGCAGTCTGATCATAAACACCGAAGTCCTTATAGATGATGCCGCTTACATTAGATCCAAGTTCCTTAGGTCCAAGAATACCAATTAATTTTGCTTCATTGATATCAGCAGCATCACCATCAGCAGATTCTTGACGGTAGAGGAGAATACCATTAGCACTTCCGTTAGTTCTATTGAGTGTGACAGAAATGTGTTCCAGATCATTGAAGTTATCAATGGTGGTGTGACCAACACCTGCCTTTGGATCAAGTTGCGTACCAATACCAACATCACCAGTTCTCAGATTGAACTGAGCAGACCAGTAACGATACCTTCTATTGGTAGCACTAGATCCAATCTTGGTGAATGATGGAATAGATGTATAAGGATCAACTGTAACTGGAGAAGTAGAAAGTCCAACACCGAACAACTTAACTTTCTGTCCGATAGAGAATGTAGAAGTGCTAACTCCAGTAATTTGCAGTTTTCCACCCACAGTAGCACCAATTCCAGTGTGGACTAGTCCATCATTACTGACTCCATAACTGGAAAGTCTGTAGAGTGGAAGAACATTAATATCAACTAACTCATAACCCGTTCCTGCATTGTTAACTTTCAGGATACGGTTTCTCTCAAAGGTTGTTTCCTCAGTTTTGGTATTAGGAAGATCACTTAACTTAAAGTTCTCATAGACATTAGCACGAATTGAACCATTAACATCTAGTTCAAACTTAGGATCGGCAGTCTTAATACCAACATTCTGACTGGACTTATTAACAACCAGAGATGGATTTGCATCAGAACCAACCTGGAAGGATGGATTTGATTGAGCATTGCCCTGTAATTGCAGTTTGACTGCAGTGATACCATCAACCACATCAGTGTTAGTGATCTTATTGGTGAAGTTGACTGGTCCTCTAAACTCAGAAGGCAGGTTTCTGTTAGGACCACCACCAACACGCAGAGTGTTTCTTATATACAGGTCATCAAAGACTCCGGTGAAGTCATTACCAACTTCACTGATAAATCTTTCAACAGGTTTGATTCTTCCATCCCAGGTAAAGAACTCACCACGATCATTCATACCAGAGAAGAACGTGACTCCACCTTTCTTCTCGCAGTAGATAGATAATAGTTCCTCATCTCTTCTAAGAGTTCTTTGAATTCTCTGTGGAAGTGCAGTTGAATAGTTGCCAGGACCATAACCAACATACTCAAAGGTGTGACCAGAAGCACGGATGCTGGAGAATCTACGAACCTCAGAAGGAATGATATTGATTTTTTGAACTATCTTACCTGCAATGTGTTCTGTAGATGTTGTACCCATCACACCTCTGATGACTGTGCAGGTAAGATTTGTACCACCCAGAGACCGACTGATAACTCTTATGATCTCATCTTCAATCTGAAGATAGTCACCATTTTTAACTGAATCTTCATGCATGCTACCAGAGACATCGATGACTATGGTATTAGATGTGCTGTTGACATTACTCACTATGGATGTAATGAATCCGCTTGAGAAGTTAAGCAGACTTCCAGAAACTTTCTCAGTTTGCAATGAAGTATCTTGACCTTGTGCTCCAAGAGCATACTTAAATATTTTAGTACCACTGCCACCGTTGTTGGGAGGAATACCAGGACTTACTTTAAGTGTAAACTTAGTAGTGTTTGCGACTCCAACAACGATATGATCTTTATCATAAGCATTCGTTGATTCAGTGTCACCTGAAGAGAGTTCCAACCTGACTTTATTACCAACAGACAATCCATGTTGCTCACTAGTTGTTACTGTAACAATTCCTATCTGAGTAGTGTTTGCAACTCCAACAATGCCTGAGGCAGTTATATATGGACCACCCAGCAGTGCAATACCATTAGATGTAGTATGAATACCTTGATTACCGACCCCAAGGACTTTGATTACATTGGGGAAAGATGAGGTATTTTCAAAACGATACACACCATTGTATCCACTTGTCTTTCTATTGTTTATAGTTCCAACACCAACAAATTGAATGCTACCTTCTTCTTCATTAGCAACTTTGTCAATCAAGAAGGTAGCATTATTATCACCTCCTGAAACAGTGAGTGTAAGACCACTACCAACTCGGTAATTACTACCACCTTCGACAATTGTAAGTGCAGTAATAGATCCACCAGTACCAACTGTGATATTTGCAGTT
>Ga0222718_10002932_pt1 | contig 14904 bp, 13 predicted proteins | sample C33_27DmetaG_FD_165045 | JGI IMG/M metagenome (GOLD analysis project Ga0222718, IMG submission 165045) | Estuarine water microbial communities from San Francisco Bay, California, United States - C33_27D | ecosystem: Environmental > Aquatic > Marine > Unclassified | place: USA: California... | reverse complement strand
GTGATGAATATACGCCGTTTTACAATGCTATTGGTCTAGGACTTCGAGCCAGCGAAAAGGCGAAGGAACCCTTTAAGAATAAATTTATTACGTTTGCGTCGGAACCAAGATGGGTAGAATTGAACCCAAATTTGAGCTTTTCGGAAAAGGCGAGAGTCACTTTTAATGCGCCGTGGGGAGGCAGTACAGATTTCGAGAAGACCATGGATCTTATTTTGAACATTTGTCTCGAGAATGAATTACCGCCGGAAGAATTGGAGGATATGGTATTGGCGGTATTTTCGGATATGCAATTCAATCAAGCAAGTACGATGTGTGGTTCGGAGGGGTTGAAAAATACGATGTTTGACAATATGAGATTGAAATTTGCCAATGCGGGTTTAGCGTCTAAGCACCGTCGACCTTATCCCCTCCCGCACATGTTGTTTTGGAACTTGAGAAAAACGGAAGGATTTCCCACGTTGAGTACGGATAACAATGTAACTATGTTGTCGGGATATAGTAGTGTCTTGTTGAATGAATTTTCGCAAAAGGGAATGGAAGCACTTCGCGAATATACGCCTTATAAAATGTTGAAAAGTATTCTCCAGAATGAAAGATATGGAATGGTCGATGAAATGGTGAGCGGAATTGTAATTTAAAAAATAATACCAAAAGAATATCAATCTAATTTATATTTTTTAATTATTCAAAGTATATGCTATAAATAATTAAAACAAAAGATATTTTCAAATGAAAAATATTTAAAAATGAGATACCAATATATATTATGTCAGATAACGAAGATAACGATAATTCTACCGAAGAAACAGAAATTGTTTTCGACATTGAGTTATCAGAAAGTTCCAACTTAGTGGAATCAATCATGAATAATTTAATACAAGATACCGTTAGAGAAATAAGGCAAATGGATAATGAGGTAAATTTATTCAATGAATATATGAATTTCGTGTCGAGTGCAGCACCTCCAGCACCTCCAGTACCTCAACCTTCGAACAATTTAACACATCCATTAGAGATACCAGAACCTCCCGAAGAAACCCAGACAGACAGACAAACAGATATACCAGGTCAAGCAAATATATTACCGCAGAGGAGGCGTAGAAATGCGATAGATTATCGTAATATCAGAAATTTACGGTGGCTCAGAGACATTAGCAATGCGAACGGGGCAGAAGGGAATATTAATTTTAGAATACCTCCCCGAAGAACCGGTAACTTAAGATACAATAATCAATTGGCGAATTTATTAAATTATTACAACATTGATGCACCAGCAAGGACAGGAAATTTGCGAAGTTCAAATTATTCGCTACCCAGAAGACCCAGATTAGTATATAATTCGAGGTCTAACAATGCGGGTACTTTTTCTTTTTCAATGGAAAGCAATTTAAACAATATGATCGATGCATCTCTCAATAACGATGAAAATAGATACAAGAAAGTATTGTCCGAGAAAGGACAAGATAAATTAAAAACTGTGAAATATTCAAAGGAAATCCATGGAGAGCAACCAATGTGTATGGTATCACTCTCGGAGTTTGAAGAGGGTGAAGAAATCACAGAGTTACCATGTAAGCACATATTTAAGACGGGAGACATAAAAAAATGGTTAGTCGAAGAAGACGCGAGTTGTCCGATTTGTCGTCATGAATTACCATCAAAGGAGGTATTGAGACGTCCAAGAAGAAATAGACAAAATGTTCCAGATGTTCAAGATGTTTCTTCAGCGACAGCGACAGCGACAGATACATCTGACCCAATGACTCATATAGAGCGAAGCATATTCAATAGTTATTTACATAGACAGCAAGTACAAGAAGAAATGAATTTACAGAGAGCATTGAGAGAAAGTCGTTTGGAATACGAGAGGAATTTAACGAGACAGGAGAATGTAAATGAAACCGAGACAGAAGAAAATGTAAATTTATCAAATGACACGGACGAAGACATGCCAGATTTGGCACCAATGAGCGATACGGAATCAATAGAATCGATGGAAAACGTAGATTAAATATCTTCCAATAATTCGTCAATGGTTTTTTTATCAAGCTCAACTTTTTCATTTTTCACGCCTTCTTTTTCATCGCCGTGGTCAATATCATTAAATACACTCATTTTATTATCATTTTCGCAAAAATCAATTCCCAAATCTTCATCTGCTTTATCCAGATCCAATAATTTTTCGCTGAAATCAGCATGTTCTTTAATTTCTTGGCGTTGTCCTTTGGAATATACATAAAGTAAATCTACGCGCTCAGTCTTTTTCGTTTCTAAAACTTCCCAATCCCTCGTGCCAACTAGCACATATGTACCAATATTTACCATGTTATCCATTTTGTTGCGTTTCATGAAGCGTTTTCTCATAATCATCATTCGCTCAACATTGTCGTTACATAGAACTTGAAATCTCCCATTACCAAAAACCTTTAAAGTTTTGGCGAACATTTCCCCTTCTTCTACCGGGAATCTAATTTTCTCGCGTTGTTTTTCATCTCCCTTGACGTGTTTTCTCGCGAACTTCTTTCCTCCCTTGCCTCCTTTTTTGTTTTTAACCATGACTCTTTTCTCGACTTTAATTGAAAATAAAAGTTGTAAAACTCTTTGCAAAAGTTGTAATTATTTTAATCTGTCTTTTTTAAAGATAGATTGAACAAAAATAAAAATTCGATTCAGGCAAAAAGTTTAAATGCCAACTTCGTTGGCGAAGCTTACTCCTCGTTACATATCTAAATCTATGATTTAGATATTAACGAAACGAAAGGGAGTGAAATACCGCGCAATACCATTATATTTGTTAAATTTCCCACTATTTATTTTCTTATTGTTCAAATAGTGTAAATGTTGAGTGAAATTCTCAACCTTATTCCAATCTTCTATTTGTTTTTTATCCTCGCAATTTTTGTACCATAGTAAGGATTGGAATTTTGCTCCTCCTTCACATTCGTCAGGTTCAAAGTTAAAATGTTTACTGAAATCTTCGAAATCTTCATCAGTATAAAAGGTGATAAGTTTCCTTTTATGATTTACTTTGTATTCATAGCGATCCAATTTTTTTTTCCAGAAGGGTACGTTTCTAGCGAAATACATCCATTTTTGACTCAATCGCAAGAATTCAAGAGTGAGTCTTTTTTTCTTACATTCAGCATAATATTTTCGGAAACAGGTTATTTCTTCAGGTAAACCACAAAGACGAAATTTTTCAAGAATACGATAAGGCTTGATATAATCAGCGGGGATAATATGCGCGGAATTACCAGTGTCGATGAAATTGTGATAATATCCGCCGTGAAGTTTAATACTGTTTAAGAAGGTTGTGTTTTTTTTCGATAACCGCACTAACTTTGCTTTGGTTCTGACTTTTTTATTTTTGTCTTTTTTTGTCTCTGTTGTCTCATGCAAATAAGGTTTAACTCCTGCGTCAAGAAAGAAGTTAACAAACACGCAAGACAGTATGTTTTCTTTTTCCTCACGCATTTTAATAAAATGAGACTTAAACGTTAGTACTTCGGAAGGTAAATGTGCGTAAAGACTAATAGTTTTACAATGACAGAGATATTTATTAAGGAGTTGTATAATAAATTTGGCACCGTATTTGTCATACATTTCTCCAGTGAGATAAGCGATATGTTCCCATCGTTTGGTTTTTTTTTCGCTATGAAAAAGGTGTAAGACTTCGATGAATTTTATTTGGAGAGGACAATTGACTTTGGAAATCAATTTTTTAAGAAAGGGTTCAGCTCGTTTAATATTGATTTTAGGAGGTTTTTTCCATTCGAGGTGATTGTAATGAAACAGATGAGGTCGTCTTTTTTTGGATTCGTGGTGTAAACGGATAACAATAAAGAATAAATGTTCAATGTTTTTGGTTTGTTGAAATAGAACAATTTTTTTATTGATGGTTTTTTCCATGGTAGGACTATCAATGACAAAGAAGTCAAAGTAAACGCTGAGTAACAATTTAGCAAATTCGGTCGGATAACCACTGAGAATGATTTCGGAGGCCCAGAAAAGAACAATTTCGATATTATCGCGTTTTACTAGAGTGATAACAAAAGCCGAAATACAATCCTTTAAGCGATATAGAAATTGGGTTAATCGAATTTCATTGTAATCTTTTTCCATGGTCTAATATGGTATATTTAGGTAATAATGATTGGGATTTAATGGAAATCAAACAAAGAAAATAAATTTCAATTTCTCTCAAAACCTTATAATTCAAAAAAATATTGCGTTAATATATAATGGCTAACGCATGGAGAGATCATATTAAAAAGACGATGAAAGAAAACCCAGGGATGAGCCTTAAGGAAGTATTACGTTTGGCGAGCAAAACTTACAAGGCCATCAAAAAGACCGTCGAGAAGGTTGTTCCTAGAGCACCAAAACGTAAGAGTAAGAGAAAGAGCAAGGGTAAGAGTAAGTCCAAGAGTAAGACTAGGAGTAAATCTAAGGGAAGGAGAACTCGTAGTAAATCCAAGAAAGGTAAAAAAGGCAAGAAGAGGGGTGGAACCAGGAGAAGACGCCGAAGGAGATAAGGCAATAATACATTAATAAAGATAAAATACGATAACAAAGATAAAATACGATAACTAATAGAAAATGTAAAATTTATAGAGATATAAACTTTACATGAAAGACAAATTTATTTCAAATTTTTTTTGTATATTCGGAATACTCGTTGTTTAGATTCTTTAATGGATAATCTTTTTTCAGGATTGGGATGTATATTCAAGAGGAGTACTTTAATGAAATCACCAAAATAATTATTATGTTTATCGAAAGGGATATCAGTATTAAAGACGGCATTAATCATGCGGCAAAAAATCATAGAAATAACGAATAGATTCCACGAAGAAACATGTTTTACCAAAATTTGATAAGCTTGGTCGGGTGATTTATTTTTAAATCCATCAATATAATTCAATAAGGTGTTGAGATATTGTTTACGGAAATCAGGAGAGAATCCTTTAATGGAAGAATGTATATTATCACGGATATCATTCTTAATATCTTCAAGTAATTCAGGTATTTTCTCGGCACCCAAATTATTTTTTTTGCGATTTTTGAATGAATTTTTAACGAATTCGTGAAGAACGACTTCATCCCAAGGATAATGGAAATCAACGGTAATTAGGTTTTTAAAACGAAAGAGATTGTTGACCATTTTTTTATTACTTTTGATAAAAGAAAGCATACTATATTTGGGATCAAAAGATTTTGCATCAAGGGAATAACCGAAATCTAAGATAATGGGTAAACGTTGTTTAAGGTCATATACAATGTTATATTGATGTAAATCGTTATGAATGATGTTTTTTTTATTCAGTAAATCAGCGGCATTCAAAAGATGTAAATAAGTCTTAAAGAATCTTTTTTGGACGTTAGTATTATATTTGCTTAGTCTTAAATCTTTATCTTTAATCTGATAAAGGAACAACTCTTTGAAATCAATGTTTTCGATATAAGGTATATATTGTAGATTAAGCATGTTAAGTTCATAATTAAATAGGTTGCACAATTCACCGTATTTGTCTTTGTCGTCAAAGTGTTTCCTAATTTCTTTACGATTGATATTTTTAACGGGACAAGATTTGACAACAGGGGAGAAATATTTACGATAATTTGCCAATGAAGATATTTTGATACCAATATCTTCTTCGTTGTTGGATACCCAATTCAGTTCTTGTATTTTGGTAACGAATTTTTCATTATTATTGCTGAATTTAGGTTTTTTACATGTTAGAGTTGGATGAAAAATACAACCGTTGACACCTTGTTGAATTAATCCTCCTGCGGATTGTCCCTTCATATTATTTTTTTCCTCGAGAATGCTTTTATTGTCGTCAAAGATATTCATTTTTTCGACAAAGGTATATATTTCTTTTTGCGAGGGTTCATTCATGATGATATATATATATTTAAAATATTTTTAAAGTTATATATGACACAATATCAATTGAAACGTGGTATATATTTGGACCGTGTGGAAGGTCAATATAAATCAGTAATGATAATAAAGCCGGAACCAAAGACGTCAAATCTAAAAAGCATCACAACTAATCTTTACACAGGTAAATTATCAATATTTGACGAGAGAAATGTTAGGGCGAACAAGTATTGTGAGCACGTAGTTCTAGACCCAAATACAAAAAAAATCTTATCCGTCGAAGATATCGAAATTTTAAGTTCATATTTAAAGGATAATAGCTTCAGTATATTACATGATTTAACAAATACACTTTTATCCAAAGGCAAACGTAATCAATATCGAGATTTAATATTTATGTTTGAAGGGTAATAAATACAGCGAAACACATATAATCACTTCTAAATCGAATAAATTGGAAATTAAATAAAACCTATTAATAATATTATAGATGGTACAGAGTACTATATCTAATTATTTCGCCAAACCAAATGAAAAACCCAATAAATTTAAAACAGTTAAAAAGAAAAAGAAGACCGGAACAACAGTGAAGACAGAAAAAATAATTGACAAAGAGAATAATAAGAGGGTAAAAGAGATAATTGAAGAACAAGACTATGGTCCAAAGATACGGGAATATATTAGTGATTTATCAGCAAAGGAGAAATTCGCGCTTATAATAGCGTATGAGGAATTGGAAACATCATTTAATATATCTAAAAGCATTGGATATGTTAAATGGTTAAAAGGTCAAAGGTAAATGTAATTAGTTGGATTGCATTTTCATAAAATCGGCAAAAGAAAAGGACTTCGAATTGTTTTTTTCGAAGCTTTTTTTATTTAGAATGTCAAGATTACGAATATTTCCTTGATAAATGAATTTGTTATGTAACTTTTTCTCTCTTTCGTCTTCTTCTTCTGAAGAACTTTCTTCCGAAGATTCATCTTCCGAAGATTCAGCATCTTTTTCAGCATCTTTTTCAGCATCTTTTTCAGCATCTTTTTCAGCATCTTTTTCAGCGTCTTTCTCTTTATTTTTTGTAGCTTTATCTACGTCTTCCAACTCACTTTGAATGATTTTTTCGTAATCATCATCATCGGATTTGTTTTCTTTTTGATTCTCTTCTCCATCTTCATCTCCATCTACCTCTCCATCTTTCTCTCCATCTTCCTTATCTTCAGAATCATTTTCTAGTAACTCATCGACTAATTTTTTCTCTTCTTCGCTGAGAACATAAAATTCGGGACAATCAAAAGTGATAACATATTTTCTGGCTACAGTATTGATATATTCGAAGGGGATTTGTGTATTGGACCAGTAATTAAAGCCTTCTTTTTCATGGTTATAGTTCATGAATACCGTTCCTTCGGGAGTATTTTCGATGATAATATTTTTTCCTCTAGTATCTTCGTCTTCCTCTTCATCTTCATCGCCACTGGTTTCATATTCCGAACCACTGGTATCATCTTCATCATCGTCAAATTCCCGACACGCTCGAATATATTCGTGAATGGGATATTTATCCAAATAACTCTCAGATTTTAAATCTTCGTCATCGTAATGAAATTCTCCATCTTTTCTCATGGGTTCCCAAACGGTTTTGATAACAATTATGCTTCCAATACCGATACTTAAAAGGATTAAAAAAAGGTTACATAGTGCGAGTTCCACATTATTCATTCGGTGTTCTAATTGATAATGCTGATCAAGATGCATTTGATGCAGGAATTGAATATAGTTCATTTTAATAAATTAAAAAAGAAATTTTTTAAGTTATTTTGTTATTTGATTAAAGAATTAATATATTAAAATAGCCTCAACGGTATTTTAATCTTCTTGTAGAGCACAATTGCTCATATTTTGAATACGTTCCATTTTTTTAACATCTTTGAGTCGTAAATCAAAGAGTTCTTTTACTTCGGTGCTAAGTTCGGGTACTTTATATCTTTGGTATTTTTTTTGATTGGGGTGCATAACAACCAAATACATATCTTTGATGGTTTTCCCATAGTTTTTCTCGAGGAGGAACTTGTAAATATTCAACTGTAGAGAGTAGTGCCAGAAATTGGTATCGGGAAGATGAGATATACATTCGGTGGAAGCGTATTGCCATCGATTGGTAGTTTTGATTTCTTTGCTACGTTTCCAATCGTAAATATCGATGGAGCCGTCTTCGTTGACAAAAGTCATATCAATGGAACCGGCAATGCGATATTCTTTATCCCATACCATCCATTCAGTGCGGTAAGGAGTTTTATCTTGATGTTTTTTGTAGAAACTGAGGAATTGTTTATATTCATCCGAGGAATTTTCAACAGTTATTTCATTGTAGAAACATTCAATATCATAGTGTAATTTTGTTCCCGCCGATGCGGCTTCATCACGATTTTTATCCCACAAAGCTTTAATTTCATGGGCTTCCATGCCGAAATATTTATTTTGAGGCCACCGTGCCGAGCTCATCATACGTTCAATGATTTTATCAGCGTCAAAAGGTGCAAATTGTTTGTGTATAATACTGGTAACGGACACATAATTGTCATCGCCGTCGATATAATATTTGTGAGGCTCTTCGTCGAATACGATATGTGAATCGCGTTCATGAGGATTTTGAGTTTGTAAGAAAGTAGGCGTCGGCATAGCGGTAGATGACATGGTAATAATTTGTAAAATTATGTAAGGTTACGAGAGGTTAAGGATAATAATGAGTTATATGAAAATTATCTTTTCGATTTCCGAAGAGTTTTTCTTTTTTTAATGCGGCGTTGTATTTTACAGGTTTTTCGAAGACCTCCTCTTTGTTTACCTTTATTTTTTTTACCTTTGCTCTTTTTCTTAGCTTTATTCTTTTCACTCTTAGGTTTTTTCTTAGATTTATTCTTTTCACCTTTACTCTTTTTCTTAGCACTGTTTTCACTCTTAGGTTTTTTCTTAGCACTGTTTTCACCCTTAGGTTTTTTCTTAGATTTACTGTTTTCACCCTTAGGTTTTTTCTTAGATTTACTGTTTTCACCCTTAGGTTTTTTCTTAGTACTGTTTTCACCCTTAGGTTTTTTATTAGATTTATTGTTTTCACCCTTAGGTTTTTTCTTAGCGCTTTTCTTACCTTTGTTCTTTTTCTCAGCTTTTCTCTTCTTTTTAGGTTTTTTGGCACTGTCATCGTTAACAGGTCGAACCAAATTATGTTCTATAATGCCTTCATTGCATTTTTGCATGCGATTAAGATTATTCAATACACTTTGAGACAAATTATCATCTTTAATATCAATTTCATTTTGTATATTATGAATAACTTGTCTAAATCTATCCCTGAAAGGTGCATTAGATTTAGGATAGGAAAATACTTTTCGAATAACGAGTATATTACCTTTCATTGTATATATAATAAACTTAATAAAAATAAATTGCGAAGTAATATTAAAGGAATGTCGGATAAAATTGAAAATGTGGAGCAAATGGTAGTAATCGAAGTTACAGACTCGAATAGTGATATAATGGAAGGTGGTAAACCAAAGAAGAGAATAAACGTGGTTAAATACTTGGATTCAGCGATAGATAGAACAAAAAAAGAAAACATAGAATTTTTCAAGGAATATTTCAATTAGCAAGCGGTATAAAAGATGTCAATAAAAATACAATGTCAAACACGAAAGGTTTGTTCAAATTGAAATATTCAAATAACAATGAAAGGAATTAAAAATATAATGTACAATTTTACAAAGAGTACAGTTATCAAAGATGTCTAGTATAAACGGAAAAGTGATAAAAATGTTGAAGGAATTATCAATAGTGATGAAGTCTCGAGGCGATAACATTCGTGCGAGTGCGTATCAAAAGGCGATGTCGAGTGTGGTATCGCATAAAGAGCAAATTACAGAACCCAAAGCATTGATGAAGTTGGACAAGGTGGGTTCAAAGATTGTAGAGAAGACGAAGGTATATTTGAAGACGGGTACACTCCCAGTCTTAGAAGAAGCAAAGAAAGATCCAAAGATAATGTTTTGTAACATATATGGTGTGGGTCCAAAGAAGGCAAAAGAATTGGTGGACAAGAATAAAATCAAGAATATCGAAGAGTTGAGAAGTCGACAGGAATTATTGAATGATACACAGAAAAAGGGTTTAAAATACTTTGAGGTGTTACAAGAGAGAATTCCAAAAAGGGAAATCGATGTATTTGATGAGAATTTGAGTTATATTATCGGAGAGATGAAATTGAAGACCTTGCGTCATAAGATAATGGGTTCATGGCGTCGAGGTTACAAACATTCAGGTGATATTGATGTTCTTTTTACCGATGAGAAGAACAAAGGTGAAAATTTCAAAAGAATCATTGAGATGTTAAAAAAGCTCGGTATTATAATGGAAACATTATCAGAGGGTGATACGAAGTCTCTAACAATATGTTTGGTAAATAAAAAAATAAAAAAGCCTAGACGTGTCGATTTCATGTATTGTCCTCCCGACGAATTTGCGTTCTCTGCATTATATTTTACAGGCAGTGCGGAATTTAACGTGGCGATGCGTTCTCAAGTTCAGGAGAAAGGATTGACTTTGAACGAGCATGGTGTTTACGAATATCATAATCGTGTCAAGGGTGAAAGAATATCAGTACCAAAAATTAAATCGAGAATTAGGGAAGAGGACCCCGAAAGACCAATATTCGAATATTTGGGATACGAATATCGTCACCCATCAGACCGCCGTAGCGGTGCCGACCTTATAGTGTGTAAATCCAGTGCGAGAAAAACCAAAGACAGTGTCATTTCACTCTCAAAAAAGGGAAAAACGGTTCTGGAAAACAAGACTGAGAAGGAATTATCGGCGATGTATGATTTGGCTTCAAAAGCGTACTATAATGATGCGCCAATAATAAGCGATGGTGTCTTTGACATACTGAAGGAATATATTGAGGAAAAGTTTCCCAATGCCCCGGTCTTACTGAAAGTGGGTTCAGACCTTCCATCAGCCACGGAGCGTATTACTAAGCTTCCTACTCCGATGCCGTCTATGAACAAAATAAAATCCGATACAAATGCGCTGGAGAACTGGTGTAAAAATTATCCAGGTCAAGTGGTATATTCTTCCAAGTTGGACGGAGTATCGGGTATGTTAAGACTTGTCCAAGGTGAAACACCGAAACTATATTCGAGGGGCAATGGTAAGGAGGGTCAGGATATATCTCATTTACTTTCCATATTTAAAGGAGAGAAGGTGTCGCAAACGTTACAGTCGTTGTTGGAAACACATTCAGCAAAGACGAAAGGGGCTTTAATGATACGCGGTGAATTTATTATGAAGAAGGTAGATTTCAAGAAGTATTCGGGCGAAGCATCTAATCCGCGAAATTTGGTATCAGGATTAATAAACCGTAAAGAATATGATGCAAGGTCGAAACGGCAGTTGAGGGATATGGATTTTGTGGTGTATGAAGTTATCGAACCGGTAATGAAGCCGTCGGAACAAATGAAGTTTCTCTCCACCATGGGTTTGAGAACAGTATTCAACGGTATTTTGCCAAAAGGACCCGATAACGGTAATCTCTCGGAAATGTTAAAGGAACGTCGTAGCAATGACGAATATGAGATTGACGGAATCATTGTATCGCACGACAAGATTTATTCGAGGGAGGAACATGACGTGGTAAATCCCAAACATTCATTTGCTTACAAGATGGTGTTATCGGACCAGATAATGGAGGCAAAGGTGGTGGATGTGTTGTGGGAGCCTAGTGCTCAAGGATATATCAAGCCTCGTGTGAGAATCGAACCAACAATGATTAATGGTGTCAAGATAGAATATGCTACCGCACACAATGCTGCATTTATTCGAGACAACAAGATTGGTGTTGGAGCAGTATTGGAGATAATTCGCAGTGGAGATGTGATACCAAAAATCAAATCGGTGATAACGCCGGCGGAACATACAAAAATGTATGAAGGTGATTATGCCTGGACGAGTACCAATGTCGATATAGTATTGGCAAACATCAAGACGAATCGTACAGTCCAGGAGAAAGCAATAGTGTTGTTTTTCAAGCGTATAGGAGTGCCAGGTTTGGGTCGAGGCAATGTATCTCGTATAATGGATGCGGGGTATGACACGTTGGCGAAAATATTGGCAATGAAGGAGAAGGATTATTTGAAGGTGACAGGATTCAAAGATAAGAAAGCCAAAAAGACATATGAGAATATAAGACAAGGTATGGAAGATAGCGAAGTGATTGATTTTATATCAGCCACAGGAGTATTTGGCAGGGGAATGGGTACATCTCGTATCGCAGTAATCATGGAGAATTTCCCACATATATTTTCGGAAGAGAAGAGTAAAGAAGAGAATATTAGTAGGATCAGTTCATTGTCAGGATTTGCTGAGAAGACGGCCAAAGGATTTGTGGAACATTTGAAATCATTCAAAGAATTCGTGAAGGTGTCAAAATTGGAAGAATTTTTAACCCAAAAGTTCAAGGTATTTCACGGTGACAAAACTGAAAAAAAAGAACCAAAAAATGAAAAGGAGTCCTCCAAGCTTTTATCGGGGAAAGTAATAATCTTTTCGGGTTTTCGAAGTAAAGCATTGAAGGGGATTATAGTAGAGAATGGAGGTATAGTGGAGGATAAGATGAACAAAAAAATAAATATGGTGATTACAAAGGATGGGAAAGAAAGCACGAAGACGAAGACGGCGAAAAAGAGAAACGTGGAAATAGTGACATTTGGGGAATTTTCCGCGAAATTCAAATAATTCGCTCAGCACTGCCGGTCTAATTCGACAGAAAAAACAGAAAAAATTAATTTTTTGCAATTTTTCATTTGGGTAAATCAAAAAAACAAAAACAAAAATACTATTTATTTTGTCGAAATTCTCTCTCCGCAGCAGGTCTAATTCGACAGAAAAAACAGAAAAAATTAATTTTTTGGATTTTTTCATTTGGGTAAATCAAAAAAACAAAAACAAAAATACTATTTATTTTGTCGAAATTCTCTCACTATGAAAATGTCAATAAATAATAAGTATCAATCGTGAAATGTGAATTTTCTTAACGAGGAATGGCATTGAAAATAGTGTCAATTATATATCGACAGAAAAAACAGAATTTCAAAATTTTTTTTTCCCCCAAAATTTTTTTTTTGAAGAAAAACCAAATTTAAAATTTTATATATAGAGTATTAAAATAGTCTCTTTCTCGAATTAAATTTTCCACACTGTTTCAGAAAAATCCAAAAATAAATCCAAAAAGTCCAAAAAGTCCGAAAAAGTTTTTTTTTTCTATTTCCTATTTATTTTGTCGAAATATGAAAAGGCTTTATATAGTCAACATTAATATATTGAAATGACACTATTTTGAGGTTGTCATTGTATATACATAAATCGCAATTCAAACGCGAAAATTAATTCAACAGAAAAAACAGTAAATTGAAATTTTTTCTTTTTCTTGAAAACAGGTTTTTTGAGAAAAACTCAAATTTTTAAATTTATTTTGTCGAAATTCAGTGCTGTCTCTTTACTGGTGCGACGTGATTCACCATACCTCTCCACTACGAGACTATTTTGTGTTTCAAAAGACGGCAACGCATGCGATTATTCAGACTTACTATTAATTTAACAAAAAAAACAGAATGAAAAATACAAACCGTACAAACAAAAAATCGAAACTAAAATATTGCATTGTCATTAATTATTTATTTTGTCGAAATTCAAATAACTCTGTAAATACTGTCAAAATTAATCAAATGATGAAATCGATGAAAACCATACTTGAAGAGCATGAATTAATTCAACAGAAAAAATAGTAATTTCAAAACTTGCAAAAAAATTATGGGGTGATTTTTTTACGAGAAAACGAGATAAGCTATTTTTTTGGTCGAAATTCTCCCATCGGAACAGTCTCTCCACAACGAATTAACATATTCAAAATCACACTATTTCGAGGTTGATATAATGTAACTATAAACAAACATTGAAACGTAAAATCAATTCAGCATAAAAAACAGAATATTACCATAGACATTTTTTACCGAAAAAATTGACTCCATGTACCATTTTCTATTTTTTTGGTCGAAATTCGCCATCATCGCAGTCTCTCCACAACGCATTAATTGTACTACAAAGACACTATTTCGAGGTTGAGAGAACAAGATAAAAATTACATCTTTGCTCATAAAATCAATTGGACAGAAAAAATAGTAATTTCATAATCGACAAAAAATTATAGGGATAAATTTTCACGTGAAATGAGATAAGCTATTTATTTTGTCGAAATTCGCCATCATCGCAGTCTCTCCACAACGCATTAATTGTACTACAAAGACACTATTTCGAGGTTGAGAGAACAAGATAAAAATTACATCTTTGTACATGAAATAAATTGGACAGAAAAAATAGTAATTTCAAAATAGGCAAAAAAATTATGGGGATAAATTATCACGTGAAATGAGATAAGCTATTTATTTTGTCGAAATTCGCCATCATCGCAGTCTCTCCACAACGCATTAATTGTACTACAAAGATACTATTTCGAGGTTGAGAGAACAAGATAAAAATTACATCTTTGCTCATAAAATCAATTGGACAGAAAAAATAGTAATTTCAAAATAGGCAAAAAAATTATGGGGATAAATTATCACGTGAAATGAGAAGCTCTATTTTTATCGTCGAAATTCAGCCTCATCGGAACAGTCTCTCCACTACTCATTAACGCTTATGATGACACTATTTTGAGGTTGAGAGAACCCATTGTTAAAATAACATTGAGACACGACCTACATTTCGACAAAAAAAACAGATGGCGTTTTTTATTTATTTTCGGGGTAAAAAATAACTAAATCCATATTTTCTATTTTTTTCGTCGAAATTCCCCCATCAGAACAGTCTCTCCACTACGCATTAATGGGATAACAATGACACTATTTCGTGGTTGAGAGAATACAACTATTGGCGCAAATTGACACATATAAATAATTTGACAAAAAAC
>Ga0222718_10002931_pt1 | contig 14909 bp, 10 predicted proteins | sample C33_27DmetaG_FD_165045 | JGI IMG/M metagenome (GOLD analysis project Ga0222718, IMG submission 165045) | Estuarine water microbial communities from San Francisco Bay, California, United States - C33_27D | ecosystem: Environmental > Aquatic > Marine > Unclassified | place: USA: California... | reverse complement strand
CAGCATGATTGAAAAGTATTCTGTAATCTTTCGAATCCACGGCCGAGCGCTGGCCACCTGCCATATATCGTTAAATGAATTCTCAATACTTATAAGCAGCTGCATAACACTCCAGAGTAAAACCATTACACCAACACCGGCAAGAACACCGCCTTGGGTATTCTCAAGCATCCGATTGGCGAAGGTCATTACTTGATCAATCACCTCTTGGTGACCAGATAATACGTTGGTTAGCTCTTGTTCTAATGACTCTTGAAATCCAAAACCCTTAGCCACAGCAAAAGCCATAGCTACAATTGGCACCACGGATAGTAAAGTGTAATAAGTCAAACTTGCAGCCTGAACTTGTAGCTTATCTTTCGTGAAATTTCGAGATACTATAATTATAATCTGTAGCTGCTTGAACAGAAACGCCATTAATGGCGGTCGATCTTGGGGTTTTATCTCCCAAATTCTATGATTAATAAAGTCTGTGATCTGATTCTTCACTTTGGCAACTTTATTGCAAACCTAGTGCAATTATGAGGTTTGATTGGCCCACCATTTACAATTCAAGGTTCAAAAGATTCTGTCAACCCCATTATCATAGAATTGAAAGATTCTAGGTTTGAATACATTATGAAAAAGATTGGTTTGATAATCATAGTAGTGTTTGCGCAACTTGGATGCAACATTGCTCAAAGACCTGTTGGTCTACAAGACTATTTCAACACTCCTGAAGTGGCACAGCGTGCTGAAGCCATTTTCAGAGGTATGACTGATGAGGAGCGAGTGGCACAAATGATTGTGGCCTCCTCAGGCAATCTTGGCAAACCGTATGAGCATGTAAAGCCACTAATCAAGAAAAGGAAAATTGGTGGAATCATCTTTTTAAGCGGAGATCCAAATGCATTTAAGGTACAAATAGATGAAATCAATGCCATGAGCGCAGGCTGGCCTCTGTTGATGAGCATGGATGCTGAACCTAGTCTTTTTAATAGACGGATGCCCGGCACACCTGAAATGCCAGCAACCAATACCCTTAAAACTGACGAACAAATTATTGGAGCCGTAAAGGTGATTGACAGCACCTTGCATCATGTAGGATTTCAGCAAAACTTTGCCCCTGTGGTGGATCTATCCGCAGATAATGAAGCTATTGGGAATCGCAATTTTGGACTTACCACAGACGAGGTTTTACCAAGAGCTTTGACATTTATTGAGGCAACACAAAAAGACGGCATTGTTGCAACAGCTAAGCATTTTCCTGGCCACGGAAGAGTGGCGGGTGATACCCACAAAAAACTTGTTTACATCGATGGTGAGTTAACCGAGGTTGACATTTACCAACCACTCATTGACGCTGGTGTGCTAAGTATCATGGTCGGTCACATTGCCATTGAAAACAATGAGAAATACAATACCGATGGTTTACCCTCAACGCTTAGCCGTGTGGTAGTGACAGACCTCCTTCGAGACGAACTTGGTTTCGATGGGATCATCATTACCGATGCTATGAATATGGGTGCGGTCAGTGCCATTCCACATTGCGGTCTATTAGCCGCCATGGCAGGTTGTGATATGATACTAATGCCCGTAAATGAAGAGGAAACGATCAATGAAATCCTCGCAGAAATGGAAATGAATCCTGAGTTTGCTCAACAAGTTACCGAGTCTGTATTGCGCATATTAAAACTGAAGATCTGCTTGGGTATGGAGTTTAACGGATAAATGAAGAAATTGGAATATCCGTCTGTTCATCTATTTCCACTGTTTTTGTAATCAAAAAGCTGGAAGCTTTCAACTTTCCCTTAATGCGCATTGTAGGCTCTTTGCCCATCAACAAACCAACTATACTTCCTATTCCACCAGAAATGGCATTGCTCAAGTCTCCGCTTAAATGTACAGGGTATGATTGGGTCGAATTGGATTCAATTTTAAATGGATCGGTGAGCTTTGCTTTTCCAACCACGGCATTGTTCGCCCAAATTTCAAAGTCGGCCGATTTGACCTTTACTCCGAACGCATTTGGATTTTCTAGCTTAATGTTAAGAATTCCATCAATGTTGCGCTTGTTAACATTCAGAACCTTCACCGATTCCACTTCAACAAGCTGAATGTCCTTAACTTCACAACTCGAAATCAGACCTACGAGCAATACAATAAAACAATATCGAGCCAATTTCATATTCGATTTAATGAAGTTAGATTGCACATATGAGCAACAGTTGTGGAGCGTAAAAATAAGTTGTCTACTCATACTTCTCATCGCTAACTCATACACTTTTGGGCAAAGAGAGCGGGCATACAATTGGGCGATGCCCACAAATTGTGGAATCGATTTCTCCGGACCGACCCCAGTGAATTTTACCGCAAATATTGCCGGTGCTGTGCTTTCTCAAGGCTCATCCACAATATCGGATGAAAACGGGAATCTGCTGTTTTACAGCAACGGTGAAAAGGCATGGAATTACCTGCACCAAGAAATGCTTGGTGGAGGCAATTTAATGGGAAATCGGGAAGCGACCCAGAGCTCACTTATCATACCAGACATACTAAATAGCAACCGCTACTTCCTCTTCACCATGGATGATAATGGCGTAGGCGATGGTCTGAATTATTATGTTGTGGACATGAGTCTTAACAATGGTGAAGGTATGGTGCTCAACGCTACCCAATTAGCCACCAACGTAACGGAGAAGCTTTGCGCTACCAAGCACGCCAACGACATTGATTTCTGGGTATTAACACACAAATGGCAAAGTGACACCTTTCTTGCATTCCATGTGGATTCCTTTGGAGTAGATCCTATTCCTGTAGTGAGTACCGTTGGCGAAAGCCATACTGGCAACACCAACTCAGCCATGGGACAAATGAAAGTATCCCCCGATGGCACCAAAATCGCAATTGCTAGTCTAGCTGGTGGCCATATTGAATTGCTCTCATTCAACAACGAAACGGGAGAAGTAACAAAACCCCTACTGATAGAAAGTTTTGTAAGCCATTTTCCGTTTGGTGTCGAATTCAGTCCAGATAGCAGAAAGTTGTACTATACTCAGCGCTTTTCTGCCGTTCCTGAAGCTATTCTTTACCAATATGACATTGATCATATCGACACCAACTGTTTGCTAGATAGTAAGTTTGAATTAGCGCAAATCGATGAGCTGAAAGTTCCTTCAAACCTGCAGTTGGCTACCAACGGTAAAATTTACATGACGGTAAATTATTTCCCTACCTATGATACACTCGCGGTAATCAATAATCCAAATGAGTATGGTAATGCGGCAAATTTTGATGAGTTCGGGTATGTGACCAATAGCTCTGTGAGAGAGGGGCTGCCAAACTTTGTCAGCACGTATGTCTCAGACGGCATCCATCTAGAATTTGGGACTACATGTGACGGAGCAGAGACCGTGATGTGGCCCGCAGATAGCCTCACCCCTGATTCTGTGCGATGGAATTTCGGAGATCCGAGCAGCGGCAGCAACTCCAGCACCGATATGCAAACAGGACATATCTTTAGCTCGCCCGACACATTCAATGTTACCCTATACGCACACAGCGGCAACAACACAGATACCTTTTATAGGAACGTAATAATTTGGGATACAGCAACCGATATACTTGGAAATGATACCACTATATGTAACGGATCTGGGTCAATTAATCTAGACGCTAGCTGGTACAATGCCTGCCACAAGTGGTCGACAGGATCCACAGCGAGCAGTATAAACATAAGCACTGGAGGCATCTATTGGGTGGATGTGTTTTACCAGAGCTGCACTTTCCGAGATACCATAGATGTAGCCGATGTAAATGGGCCCCCTCTATTCGATTTAGGTCCAGATACTGCGGTTTGCGGCACATTTAGCTTTGTGCTTGACCCCGACCTCCCGAATGCTTTTTACACCTGGGGGGATGGTTCCCACGACACCGTATTCACGGTGACCAGCACTGGAACTTATGTATTGACCGCAACAAATGCCTGTGGTAATACCTCAGATGAAATTAATGTTACGATCAACACCCTTGCCCAGCCCGTAGTAGATTTCCCTGTAGACACGACCATCTGTGATACAGGTTCGCTCAACTTCGATTTCACGTTTGAAGCGGCCGAGTATTTATGGAATGATGGATTGACGAGCCCTATCCGCAGCATAAATTCTTCAGGTGTGTATTGGTTGCGCATAGCTAATGTTTGCGATACGGTATCGGATACCATTGCCGTGAGTGTAGAATCCGAACTTGAAAGTGCCTTGGATACGGCATTAATCCTTTGTGACGAATCAGAGAGCTTAACGCTTCGGGCCACGAAGGACTCGGTCATTGCAAATTGGAACGATGGCACCGTATCACCCACGTTTGTTGCATCTGAAGATGGAATAATAAGCTTCACAGCTTCCAATACCTGTGGCAATATCACAGATTCTGTCAGAATCATTGCATGGGATACCAACTTCAAGCTCTTTGTGGGGAGGGACACCTTATTGTGCTCACCCAATGGCCAAGTGCAATTGTCTGATATTGGTTCCGACTATCTATTCAGCTATTTATGGAATAACGACAGTACTGGCTCAAGCTTAACGGTCTCCGAAGGGTTATTTTCTGTTACTGCAACCAATCGCTGCGCATCGGTGAGTGACACCGTAGAAATCTCTCAAGTCGAGCCGATTGAAATTCTGGCTCCTGATACCAATGTTTGTGAAGGACAGTCAATACGTATTGCCCTGAACAGCGCAGGTGTTCGGTCGGCCTCTTGGTCAAACGGAGAAGAAAATTTTGATGCAGTAATTACTGAACCCGGGCTAATCTCCGTTGTCATTGTAGATACAAACAGCTGCGTCTATAAAGACAGCATAATGATTACGGATGACTGCCCAACACTAGTCTATATCCCTAATGTTTTTACACCCGATGGAGATGGAATTAATGATGAGTATTGCGTTGAACTTAAAAATGTGATCGAATACAGCATCGCCATTTATAACCGATGGGGAAATCATATTTTTCAGAGCACCGAATCACCTTGTTGGGACGGTCAAATCAGCGGATCACCTGCTGCTGATGGCGTCTACTATTACCTTATTAATGCTTCAGACCAAGATGGAAATGAAACCAATTTTCGAGGTAGCCTAAATCTTTTTCGCTAAACCTAGTTTGGCGAAATGAAGGTGGAAAAATGGTATGGTTTCAATTCCTTTCAAATAGTTGAATACACCATAGTGCTCATTCGGTGAGTGAATATCATCACTGTCCAAACCGAATCCCATGAGAATCGACTTTAACCCTAGCTCCTCTTCAAACAAGGCCACAATTGGTATGCTTCCACCTCCCCTTTCAGGAATAGGTTTTTTACCAAAGGTGTCTTCCATAGCCAACGAAGCTGCCACGTAACCCGGAAAATCTGTTGGGATAACTATTGGGTCACCTCCATGATGCGCTTCCACTTTTACCGATACCGTATCTGGTGCAATTTTCTCGAAGTGCTTTCTAAATAGTTCGGTTATTTCAATCGGATCTTGGTCAGGCACGAGTCGCATTGAAATCTTCGCATTCGCCTTTGATGGGAGCACGGTTTTAGCGCCTTCGCCAATGTATCCGCCCCAAATTCCATTCACATCTAGTGTTGGCCTAATTGAAGCGCCTTCCCTTGGTGAATAACCCTTCTCACTTCTTGTAGCCCTAACACCAACCGCTGCCATATATTCTTCCTTATTGAAAGGTGCTTTGGCCATTTCCGCACGATCTTCAGCCGATACTTCCTCCACTCGATCGTAAAAGCCTTCTACTGTGATGTGGTCATTGTCATCCTTCAAGGAGGCGATCATTTCACACAAGACATTAATAGGATTATCTATGGCCCCGCCATAAACTCCAGAATGCAGGTCCTTCGATGGGCCAGTAACCTCGACCTCGACATAACTCAGACCACGAAGACCCACCGTAATGGATGGGGTATCATTATCGATGATCGAAGTATCAGAAATCAGTATAACATCAGCTTTAAGTCTTTCCTTATTTTCTTTTACAAAAATTCCAAGGTTTACAGACCCAACTTCTTCTTCACCCTCAATCATAAACTTCACATTACAAGGAAGTTCTCCCATTTCCTGTAACAACTCAAAAGCTTTCACATGCATATAAAATTGCCCTTTGTCATCCGCGGAACCTCTTGCATAAATTTTCCCATCCTTTATAACTGGCTCAAATGGTGGCGAATTCCAGAGCTCAACAGGGTCTGCAGGCTGCACATCGTAGTGACCATATACCAAAATGGTTGGCTTGCTTGGATCCACAATTTTCTCAGCATACACAATAGGGTGACCATCCGTCTGACACACCTCAGCTACATCTACACCTGCCGATAGTAAGGACTCCTTTACGTGCTCTGCGCATATTTGAACATCATTTTTATATGCACTATCCGCGCTTACAGAAGGTATTTTCAATAACTCCTCTAACTCCTCTAAAAAACGGTCTTGGTTGCTATTTATATAAGCTCGAACTTGATTCAAATCCATACTGAAAACTACTTTACAATTTGCCCAAATATAGCAAGCGTTTCTCGCTAGAGCATCAGAAATTACGAGGATCAGCGCTTTAGACTCAATCAAAAAAAATTCATTGACAATATGGATTGAAATGGTTAGACTTGTAGGTTCTAATCACGCCTGCTGCTATGAAAAATACATTCACTCAACTCTTGGCTTCTCTTTTTAGTTGCCTATTGACGCAAGTCACAATGGCTCAAGGCGACAACCCTTATAACCCCAGCATCACCTCCATCAGCAAACATCAAGTGGTTAACTGCTTGCAAACGCCTGAGCCTATTGGAGTGATTATCGCACCATTTCATCCAGGCTATCAATACAACTGGAGCACTGGCGAAGTTGATTCAATCATATACGTTAACCCTCAAACCTCTGCAGCATACGCTGTGACAATATCCAATAGTGAGATAGGAATTAATACCGTGAAGCATTTTAGCGTGGATATTTTAAACGAACCAATAATAATAGGTAACTCACATTACGAAATTGACAAGCAGACTTGTAAGGGCACGCCCATTGAAATTGAGCCAAGTTTTGATGGTGGGCATACCCCCTATAGCTTGGTTTGGGCAGACTTATCTACAGCCCGAACAAAAACGGTCAAGCCGTTTGAATCGGAAGACTACTCTGTAACGATTACGGACGCTTGTGGAACACAAGCAATAGCTCCAATAAGCATCGAAGTTGAAAAACATGATCCATTGATATTTTCTAGCAACGTAGTCATAACCTTTGCTTGTGATGATGAAATAATCACCTTGTCTCCTTCACTCGAAGGTATATCCGGTGGCGTAGGCCACGGGTATCAATACACCTTTGATGATTGGTCTCGAGCCGACATGCCCCAAGAAATTGCGGCAAAAGATGGTCTTGAAATTACGTATACCGTTACGGATGCTTGCCAAGATGAATTCATAAAATCAAACATTGTACTTCAAAAAGAAGCAATTGAACTTCCGACTGCGAATCCGATGACCGTTTGTGAAGGAGAAGTGGTTGAAATTACAGAACAGTCTGACCTCGGGAGGCTCTACTATTGGAATGGAAATGAAATGTTGGTGGATTTTCAGGATGAAATTCTCGAAACCAAGGAATATAATTTAACCTATGTGGATCAATGTGGCGATGGACATGTAGTTCCAAAGCAGATTGTTATAAGCGAAGTGACATCGGATTTTGAATATGATGTTCATGCAGTGCGGAACGAAGTGGTACTTACCGCAAGTGAGGCTCAAACTCAAAATAAATACTCGTGGATAATTAATGGTGTGGAGTATTCCAATGAATCATCATACCTAGCATCGCTTGAAGTAGGAACGGTAAATGAGGTAACATTGATTACTGAAAATGACTTGGGATGCAAGACGAGTGAGACCAAATCCATTACAGTACGTGATAATTTATCCATTCCCACGGCATTTAGTCCAAATCAAGATGGCCGTAACGACTATTTCTTCATTGCCACAGACGAACCATTTCTTTCATTTAGCATAGAAATAATCGATCGTTGGGGGCAACGAATCTTCCACAGCAGCGACCAATACTTCAAGTGGGGTGGTGATTCAACCATTCCGAATGGGCTAAACACCTATGTCTATGTCGTAAAAGGTGTTACGTTCTCTGGAGGACTGATAAATGAAACAGGTACACTCACTGTAATGAACTAATAAATGAAAGTGAATTTGAAATACTTCATTGCTGTTATTGTAGGTATAGCATTCGTGGCATTGAGTGCAAATGCTCAATTGACTACCACTATAGCAGCACCCTACAATCAGAGCCAGCACATGATTGAAAATGTGTTTTTGAGCAGTCAAATTACTGCTATGAACTTCGAATTTAACGGTGCTGCAAATGGCTTATCCAACGGCCAATTTGGGTTTTTCAGCGGAGGCTCAGCGCTGTTTGGAATTGATAGCGGCCTTGTGATGTCTACAGGAAATATCAATACACTTCCTGTGAATGGCTTCTCATCAGCAAGTTTTCAAGGCCCGGGTGATGCCGATGTATTAGCTGTTGCACAGTCCGTAGGATGGGGCACCCCTCCTTCTATCATGCGCGATCGTTGCGTATTAGAGTTTGATTTTGTAGCCGCTCAAGATGACTCGGTGGCATTTGAATACTGTTTTGGATCAGAAGAATGGCCAAACTATCCCTGTTCGCAATACAATGATGCCTTTGGTTTTTTTATTAGTGGACCAGGAATAAATGGAACCTATTCAAACAATGCTCGCAACGTATCTATTGTGCCGGGAACAGTAAGCTTGCCCGTTGCCATCACCTCCATCCACAATGGTACAGGCTCTCCTCCATGTAATGGAAATCCATCCTATAACCAGTATTACAATACTGGCCCGACTGCTCAGGCTTTTGCCTATGCTGCTGGCAATGCTGGTAACTTTGGTGGTGCTTGGACAGATGTTTTCCAGACCCAAGCAATTGCGGTGCAGGCGTGCGATACTTACCATGTAAAACTTGCTATCTGTGATGGTGTAGATTGGATTTTTGATTCGTCAGTTTTTCTAAAGGCAAAAAGCTTTGAATTTTTTGGAGTTTCTGTAAACCCACAACCCTCCTACAATCCTTTTGGATTTGATACCGCTCTGTATGAGGGCTGTGGAAGTCTGGAATTAGGTTTCGATCGTGTAGATTCTACTTATCCACCATATACTTTAGAGTATAAAATTGCAGGCACGGCCACCATGGGCTTAGACTATGAACAAGTTCCGAACTGTGTATTTAATAACAACACTGGAGTCTACGATTGTACCATCACCTTTCCCCAAGATAGTGCACATGTAGAACTAGATATAGATATTTACTATGATCAACTTGCGGAGGTTTTTGAGACATTCGATTTTGTAATCACGGATTCAGCAGTCACTATGTGTGATGGAGATGATACTCTTAACCTCACGATTGTGGACCAACCCGCGCTGAATCTGAATATGTTTGGTGCAACTACACTTGATTGCAATGATCCTCCCGCATTTATTGGAGTCACCCCTACTGGACTTCCACCGTACACCTATGCTTGGAGCAATGGTCACACCGATTCAACTCAAAACGTGCAGCCACCTGTTACAACTGCCTACTCCGTGGTTGTTGAAGATGGGTGTGGCGATCAAGAATTAACTGGGTTTGTTACCGTTGGAGTATTTAACGTACCGTGGCAAGCCACAAAAATTGGAGACAAACAAACCATCAATTGTACCAGTCCACCGGTAGATATAGCCGTAGGAGTGCAGTTTAATGATGGCAACTGGCACGGTGATATTGACTTTTTATGGAGCACTGGATCCACAGATTCGACAATATCAGTGTTTAGTACAGTTGATACAACTTACACCGTTACCATTACTAGAAACTGTACTCAAGAAACCGTAGTAAAAACCTTCAATCTTTACGTTGAGATTGATCCTGTTATCACGGAAACAGAAGACACGGATGTAAGTCTCATTGATTGTCCTGGTGACCCAATTACTATTGGAGTAGTAGCGTCTGGTGGGTATCCTCCATATTCATATCAATGGAGTGATGGAGTAACCGATTCTTCCACAGTGGTGGCACCATTGCTCACAGAAAAGTACTATGTCACAGTCACAGATGTTTGTGGCTTAGTAGAGTATGTGGACTCGCTCGTGGTTAATGTACCAGTGGCAGATCCATTAGTGATCAGAGGTGTACAAAACGACACTCTTGCATGCCCTGAAATGAAAGCTCATTTCGGACCACCCGTTCCCACCGGTGGATTTGGATTTGGTTATTTGATGAGTTGGAATGACTACATAGACACAACAACTTATATTCAAGAGATCATTTACAGCGATAAGAAATTCACCGTGAAACTCACGGATGGATGTCGTGCTGATACTGTAGAAAAAACGGTGTGGGCGATTATAGCTGATAAAAATGATCTGTCTTACGAATTGACCAATGATACAGTCATGTGTAAAGGCGATATCATAGTGCTCGAAGCCAAGGGCATTAATGGTGGTGGTAATTACAAGTACTTCTGGGAGAATTCGTTACAGTCAACCGGGCGATTTCATACCATTAAACCAACTGAGACAACAACGTATCCCGTAAGAATTGTCGATCAATGTGATACTGTGCGAAATGGACAAGTGGAAGTAATTGTTTCAGAGATTGAATCTGACTTTGAATATGAGTATGTCAATGACTACGATGTGCGATTCCATGATAAATCATGGTCAACAGATACCATTCGCTTTTATGATTGGACAATCTTGGATTTGGGACTGACTTCTGCTTTGGCCGAACCTGTAATCACTATGCCAGATGGTATGGGTTATGAAGTTGAATTCAAGGTTACAAATGACTATGGATGCTCAGATGTAGCAACAGTGCTCGTTCAACCAGAGTATCACCTCTATATCCCAAGTAGTTTCACCCCAAACAATGATGGCATTAATGAGACCTGGTCAATTAAATCGCTCGGAATACGTGAGATGAAACTAGAGGTATATGATCGTTGGGGTAATACGGTGTTTAGCACAACAGATAAAAACTTTGAGTGGGATGGAATGGTCAACGGACAGCGTGCTCCTATGGGTGCATACGCTTGGCGCATTGTGCTATTTAATGACCACGATCAGTTTGTAAGGCGCGATGGCACATTAATCCTTACCAACGACTTCCAACAACGATAATTTGATTTCTATTTTTAAAGTTCGAAGACCCTGAGGCCAAAACCTTGGGGTTTTTTATGGCTTCGCTTTTTTCATAAACTCGGAAGCGTATACAAAATCCAGCACCTCCTTACTATCTGTGACTAATATTTCATCTCTATTACCTTCCCAGGCCTTATAGCCTTGATGAATAAAAATAATTTGATCCCCAATTTCAAGCACAGAATTCATGTCATGAGTAATCACCAGTGTAGTGATATTATACTCTTTCGTGATTTCATATATCAACTTATCAATCACGATTGCCGTAATTGGATCAAGTCCTGAGTTAGGCTCGTCACAAAATAAGTACTTGGGCCGTGGAGCAATAGCACGAGCAATTCCAACGCGTTTTTTCATACCTCCACTCAGTTCACTTGGCATAAGCTTATCTGCGCCAGATAACTCCACGCGTTCCAATACTTCAGCTACGCGCGCCTTCTTTTCTTTAGAAGAGAGCGTGGTAAGCATATCGAGCGGAAACTGCACATTTTGCTGCACATTCATAAAATCAAAAAGAGCACTTCCCTGAAACAAGAAACCCACCTCCTTGCGGAGTTCTTTGCGTTCCTTATCCTTCATTTTCATAAAATCTCTACCATCGTATAATATGCTCCCTGAGTCTGGCTCCACAAGGCCAATAAGGCATCGGGCAAGCGTAGACTTACCGCTTCCACTAGCACCAATGATAAGATTGGTTTGGCCTGCATTGAAGGTCGCGGAAATTCCTTTGAGAACATCCTTATCGCCAAAAGACTTGCTCAAATCCCCAACCTCTATCATATCAAGATTAATTGTGTGATGACGTAGTTGGCCACAAGAATTACGATGGAACTATAGACAACTCCTCGTGTACTTGCACTTCCAACCTCCAGAGCGCTTCCAGAAGCATAGTAACCTTGATATGCAGGTATTGAGGTAAGCAAAAAGGCAAACACAGCCGTTTTGATCAAAGCATAGGCGACATGGAATGGCTTGAAATCAAGTTGTATTCCATACACATAATCAGATACAGTCACAATATCAGTGAACATCGCAATAGCATAACCTCCTCCAATACTAACGAACATAGAAATAATAGTAAGGAAGGGATTGATCAATACTGCTGCTATAATCTTAGGCAAGATCAAAAAAGCAGATGAATTCACGCCCATAATTTCGAGTGCATCAATCTGCTCTGTAATGCGCATCGTACCAATTTCTGATGCGATGTTTGAACCAACTTTACCAGCCAATATGAGCGCCATAATTGTTGGACTAAATTCCAATATGGTAGATTGTCTTGTGGTAAAACCAATGGTGTAAGTTGGTATGAAAGCACTATCGATGTTCGCAGCAGTTTGAATCGTTATAACCGCACCCATGAATACAGAAATGACCATAATGATTCCAAGCGAGTCTAATCCCAAGGTGATCATTTCATCAAACAGCCTTCTACGATATATGGAGAACTTTTCAGGCTTGCTAAACACACGCCAAATAAGCATTATGTACTTACCGAGATGAAATGCAAAGTTCCCCATTGCCACAAATGTAAATCTTATTGCTCGCGTGATTTAGTCAATTTGCAGTAGCTTTATCCCAATGCATGTGAAAAGACTAGCAATAGTTCTGATCTTGCTTTCGACTCTAGCAGGATGTAAACTTTTTAAGGGTAAAGATTGTGATTGCCCCCATTGGAGCATAAACCAAACTACTCAGGTTCAAATACCATGACCGAAAATCAGTTTGTATCCAAACTGAGCAACTATATGCCAATGGCCGCTTGCGCTATCGCTCATAAATGGGTCACTGAGTATCCAGTAAATATTAAGATATCAAAGCCTCGTAAGACTAAGCTGGGCGATTTTAGACCCAACGCACTCGGAAATGGCCATGCACAAATATCAGTCAACGGTGATCTCAATCCATATTCCTTTCTAATCACATTCACGCACGAGATAGCCCACCTCATTGACTTCACAAAACGCAAGTCGCTCAAAGAACCACATGGTGATAGCTGGAAAATTGAATACCAACACTTGCTCGTAGAGTTACTCACAGCCGAAGTATTCCCATCCGAGATAAGACCTGATATAATAAACCATATCAACCGACCCAAAGCCGCCTCTTGCAGTGACCCAAGACTTTTAAAGGCCTTAAGGAGATATGACTCTGAATCGCACATCACGCTCAATGATATACCCTTTGGCGCTACGTTTTCAACCTCATCTAACCGCAAGTTTATAAAAGGAGAATTGCGCAGGACTCGGTATCGGTGTGAAGAGGTCTCAACGGGACGGTTTTACCTCATCCATGGTGAAAGCAAAATAGATTTGATATAGGGTTAATCTTTACACCAATCTCTTTGATATAAGCGAAGCGTACATTTGCGGCCATTTTTAAGATTAAGAACATGAATAGAAGTAATGTGTACTGTGTGGCTATGGCCGGAGGTATTGGAAGTAGATTTTGGCCAATGAGCCGACAATCTATGCCCAAGCAATACTTGGATATATTGGGTGCGGGGTCATCTTTAATCCAATTAACCTATGAACGATTTAATCCAATATGTCCACCAGAAAACTTCTATGTAGTAACGTCAAAAGAGTATGCGGAGATCACCAAACAACATCTTCCAAAACTTGACAACCACCAAATACTACTCGAGCCAAGCCGAAGAAACACAGCGCCTTGTATTGCTTATGCTGCCTATAAGCTCTTTAAGAAAGACCCTGAGTCTGTAATGGTAATTACACCTGCAGATCATATCATTCTTAAGCAAAAAACATTTCAAACCGCTATAGAGGCAGGCATTGAACACGCCATCAATACAGGTAACTTAGTTACACTGGGTATCGAACCCACACGACCTGACTCTGGCTATGGATACATACAGTTTCACAGAGACTCTAGTCAAAGTAATCCAATGATTAGAAAAGTGAAAACTTTTACTGAAAAACCATCCGTAGATATGGCTCTTAAGTTTTTACAGAGCGGTGATTTCTATTGGAATAGCGGAATGTTTATTTGGAAAACATCGGCCATTATACAGGCACTCGAAGCTCACCTACCGGGAATAGCAGAAGACTTTAATAGTATGAATGACGCCTACTGGACGGATGATGAATCTCAAACACTAGAAAAGGTCTACGCTCAATGTGAAAGCATTTCCATCGACTACGGCATCATGGAAAAAGCTGAGAATGTAGATGTTGTCCTTGGCCAAGACTTCGGGTGGAGCGACCTTGGCACTTGGGGCTCACTCTTTGATCAGATTGATAAGACTGATGCGCATAAGAATGTAGCCCTTGGAGACAATGTGCGGGTATACGACTCGAAATCCTCCATCATGATGATTCCTAAAAACAAGCTAGCTGTAATTCAGGGGCTTGATAATTACATTGTCATTGATACGAAAGATGCTCTCCTCATTTGTCAAAAGGACGAAGAGCAGAAAATCAAGCAATTTGTCTCTGACTTGAAGTCAGATGGAAAGTCTGAGTATATCTAACTACAGACTTCCAATCATTTTACTTGGGTCAACCCATTGGTCAAATTCCTCCTCGGTGAGGTAGCCTAAATTCACTGACTCCTCCTTAAGCGTGGTTCCGTTTTTATGCGCTGTCTTCGCAATTTTTGCTGCCGCTTCATATCCAATTTTGGTGTTTAAAGCGGTAACAAGCATAAGTGAATTATCCAAGTTCTG
>Ga0222718_10002930_pt1 | contig 14914 bp, 20 predicted proteins | sample C33_27DmetaG_FD_165045 | JGI IMG/M metagenome (GOLD analysis project Ga0222718, IMG submission 165045) | Estuarine water microbial communities from San Francisco Bay, California, United States - C33_27D | ecosystem: Environmental > Aquatic > Marine > Unclassified | place: USA: California... | reverse complement strand
CACTATTAACCCTTAACGGGTTAATCTTGGGAAAACTAGGGGGGACTAGGGGGGTCTATGTCAATCTTTTGACGCCATGATTGTCAAAGTTTTGACAATAAAAAAAAGTCAATAAAAATCTCTAAAGATTTTTATTGACTTTTTTGTCCTGGCAAAATCTGTCAAGATTTTGACGGTGAAAAGGATTCTTTCGGGATTCTTACCAAGTCTTAGAAAGACTTGTTAAGAACCCCGACCCAAAAAAACTGTTTGTATTTATAATATATATATGACCCTGCCATAAATTTTCAAAAATTAAAGGGAGTTTCATCCGGGCCAAATTAGTTCATATAGAATATAAAAAGTATGATTAATTATATATAGAATAATTCGGCTGTGTCTTGGGTGGGGTGTGTCGGGGTATGTATTTACCCTTGGCAGGACTAGATAAAAATAACATACTTTTGTAAAACACGCAAGTGTGCTACAATAAAAAAATTAAAGCTGCCTAATTTTTAGGCAACTGCACAATTATTAGGCACAAAAAAATGTTTACAGCTGTGATTTTAGCTTGCTTCATCGATGCGTCTTGTGTAGAATTTGTAGATAGGTACGGTCCATATAAAACTGAACTGGAATGTAAAGCCCGTGTAGCAGAAATGGTACAGGATATTATGTCAGTTGAAGGGACACCACCAGTATCTAGAATTCTTTTTAAGTGTGACGTAAAGCAGGGAACAAAAACATAAATGTTAGATGACACTATTGGTACAGAAGACCTGCCGGAACTTTCCGGTATGGGAGACTATATACGTCTAAAAGACAGTTTGACAAACTATACCAACGTCAGGGCAAAAGATGACTTCCTTACCTTTGTAAAGATGTTTGCGCCTACGCTGGTATCTGACTTTGAGATGGGAAGACATATTGAACTTCTCTGTGAAAAGCTGCAGGGAGTGGTAGAAGGAGACGTGAAACGTCTTATGGTGTTTCTCCCGCCACGCTCATCCAAGTCCCTTATCTGTAGCAAACTATTTCCTGCGTGGTATATAGGTAATTACGCAAACCATGAGATAATGTCTGTGTCACACAGTGACCAGCTTGCCAGTGACTTTGGCCGGTCAGTCAGGGACATTGTAAATACAGAAAGATTCCAGCGTATTTTTCGTGGTGTGTCCCTACGCAGTGACGTTAAAGCAGCAGGTAAATGGAAAACAAATAAAAATGGCTCGTATTACGCAGCAGGTGTACGAAGTCAGGTTGCAGGTCGTGGTGCTCACGTAGCCTTGCTTGACGACGTTATGTCTGAAGAAGACAGCTTCAGTGAAGCAGGGCGTAGGTATATTAAGGAATGGTATCCAGCAGGTCTGCGTACACGTATCATGCCCAATGGAGCCATCATTATTATCAACACACGTTATCATTATGATGATTTGTGTGGTTGGCTGTTGAAACAGGAACAGAATGCAGAAGAAAGCGTATACCCGTGGGAAGTAATTAGTATCCCTGCATGGCTAGACGAGCCAGCAGCAGAACTCCTTGGGCTTCCTGTAGGCAGTTCATACTTCCCAGAGTGGAAGTCAGATGAAGTTCTACGGTTAGACGAACAGGAAATCAGAGCGTCCAACGGAAGCAGGTATTGGAACGCATTGTATATGCAAGACCCAAGCCCTGATGACGGTGGCATTATCAAAAAGAAGTGGTTCCAGTGGTGGGACTATGATGAGCCGCCCCCGTGCGACTTCGTTATCCAGACCTATGATACAGCATTCAGCACGTCTAGAACTGCTGACTATAGTGTTATTCAGACATGGGGAATCTTCAACAACTATGTAGATGATGGCTATGGCGGCGAAGGTATTGCTTCCAATATTATTCTTCTTAGTAATGTTCGTGGAAGATTTGAGTACCCAGAACTAAGACGTAAGGCACAGGAACTGTTCCAGCAGTTCAGGCCAGATGTGTGTATTATTGAAAAGAAAGCATCTGGTCAGTCCTTGCTGCAGGACATGCGACGTGCAGGTCTTCCTGTGCTGGACTATCTTCCTGACAGGGACAAAGTGTCACGTGTATATGCGTCTACGCCCATGATGGAAGCGGGACGTGTATGGCTACCTAATGACCGTGTGTGGGCAGATGACCTGTTCTCAGAATGTATGTCCTTTCCTAATGGAGCACACGATGACCAAGTGGACTGTATGACAATGGCAATCCATTATATGAAAGACAGTTGGAACCTTATACACCCGGAAGACCCTGATTGGGACGACGATGTTAACCCAAGACGACAAAGAAGGGTTGCATATTGGAGAACATAGGTATATAATTGTGAACAGTTAGGTATTAACTTTATTTAGCAGGGAAAAAAATGGCTATAGAAAAAAATCCAAATGATCAGATGGAAACATCTGATAACGTAATTCCAGTTAACTTTGACCAAGAATCTTCGGAAAATGTAAACTTTCAAGTTGATCCTGACACGGGTGAAATTGAAGTTGAATTTTCTATGGAAGATGGTTCTATGGAAATTGAGTTTGAAATGGAAGGCGGCGAGTTTTATGAGAACCTTGCAGAAAGCCTTGACGAAGAAACTCTAACATCCATTGGTCAAGAAGTTTACGATAATTTTGAAGCAGATAAGGCATCACGTTCTGAGTGGGAGTCCATGTTTGAACGTGGGTTCGATCTCCTTGGTCTGAAGTTGGAAGAAACTACAGAACCATTTGAAGGTGCCGCAACTGCTGTCCACCCATTGCTGATCGAATCAGCAGTCAAGTTCCAATCAAGGGCAAGTCAAGAACTTTTCCCTGCTTCCGGGCCTGTAAAGACCCAAGTTCTAGGTGACGTAACAGATGAACGTCAACGTCAAGCCAACCGTGTTCGTAACTTTATGAACTACCAGTTGACCGAGCAAATGCCGGAATACTTTGACGAATTTGAACGTATGCTGTTCCACCTGCCCTTGATTGGTTCATCTTTCAAAAAGATTTATTATGATGCTTCTGTAAAGCGTCCGGTCAGTGAGTTTGTGCCTATCGACCAGTTCTATGTGTCTTACTATGCAACTGATCTAAGACGTGCAGACCGCTATACCCATGTTCTGTATCGCAGCCCTGTAGAGATGGCTCGTCAGGTTGAAGCAGGTATGTATATTGGTGACGAACTTCCAGAACCATATATGCCGGAACAGTCCGCACTTACAGAAAAAATGGACACCGTTCTTGGCCTTTCGCCGTCTTCTGACACAGATATGCAGTATGTTCTTCTTGAGCAGCATTGTTATCTGAATATTGAAGAAGAAGGTGCGTGTCCATACATTGTAACTATTGAAGAACAATCACAAAAAGTTATTTCCATTCGTCGTAACTGGGATCCAGAAGACGAAACAAAACAAAAGAAAATGTTCTTTACGCATTATCGTTTTGTTCCGGGCTTTGGTTTCTACGGCCTTGGTCTTATTCACTTCCTTGGTAACCTTACCATGTCTGCTACGGCAGCACTTCGGAACCTTATTGATGCGGGTCAGTTTGCTAATCTTCCCGGTGGTTTCAAAGCAAAGGGTGTTCGTATTGTTGGCGACAATGATCCGATTGCTCCGGGTGAGTTCAAAGAAGTTGAAGCAACCGGCATGGACCTTACCAAGTCCATTGTACCACTTCCATACAAAGAGCCATCAGGAACTCTGTTCCAAATGCTTCAGTTTATTTCTGGTGCAGGACAAAAGTTTGCTGACACGACCGAGCAGGTAATCAGCGAAGGTTCTAACTATGGCCCGGTTGGTACAACTATGGCACTGCTTGAAGCATCAAGCAAGTTCTTTAGTGCTATTCATAAACGACTGCACAAGTCGCAAAGAGACGAATTCAAAATTCTGGCACGTATTGATTATGAAAGCCTACCGGCAGAATACCCCTACGATGTCCCCGGCGTGTCAGAAAGAATTTTCAAGTATGATTTTGATGGGCGTGTAGACGTTCTTCCTGTCAGTGACCCGAATATCCCGTCTTCTGCACATCGCTTGATGATGACGCAGATGGCTATGCAGTTGGCACAGACTGCACCACCGGGTATGTTTAATATGGAAGAACTGAACCGTACACTTCTTAATGCAGCAAATATTCCTAATCTGGATCGTATCCTGCCTAAGAAGCCGGAACCGCAGCCGCTTGATCCTGTAACGGATATTGAAGCTGCAACAAAGGGCTTGCCAATTAAAGCCTTTGCCGGTCAAAACCATGACGCCCATATCCAAGTCAAAACAATGTTCCTGCAAGACCCTGCAAATGGTGGTAATCCCATTATGCAACGTGTATCGCCGGTTCTTCAAGCAAACATTCAAGAACATATTGTAATGAAGTATGAAGAACAAGTTAACGGTATTACACGTCAAATGCTGGCACAGGCACCTGCTGGTGATCCTAACGCCCAGAATCCTGCAGTTATTGAACAGGTTATGGCCGCTGCGGCCCAGCAAGTTATGCAAGCCAACATGGCTGCTGCACAACAAGGTGGTGGACCGGAGCAGCAAATGGTTGCTATTGAAGCAGCACGGCTTGATGTCGAAAAGCAAAAAGTTAATGCCCAGCTTGCTAAAGAAGCAACCGAAGGTGCAATCAAGAATCGTGATCTTGATTTGAAAGAACAAAAACTTGCGCTTGACGCTTACAAGATAGGAGCAGAGAACACTCTGAAAGCTGATGAAAAAGAGAAAGATCGAAATACAAAAACGGCTATCAAGGCTGTCGAAATCCTTGCTGATCTCATCAAACAAGAAGACAACATCAAAAACTCCGAAACGCTTAAAGCGGCAGACATGATTACCAAACTGTTATCAGACGCAAAGAAACAAAGAAGTAGCTAATGCTTTGGGATGAAATAGATAGAGTGCTGCAAAAAGAAATTGCAGCACTTAAAAATTCACTTGCATCTGGCTCCGCAACAGACTATCATTCATATACAAATGCTGTTGGTAGAATCTCAGGTCTTGAATGGGCCAGAGAAGAAATCAAGCATGTTGTTAAAACAATGATAGACGAAGATGAAGTGGAGTAAAAAGAAATGCAATCAGTAGCTATGGAAAAAGCAATGTTGAACGACGAATGGATTTCACGTGATGAAGCACCTGATCCAGACGTTCTTCCGGAAGTACCCGGATTTCATTTGCTTATCCGTCCGGTTTCTGTAAAAGAACAAACCAAAGGTGGTATCATTCTTCCAGATTCTACAAAGAATGATATTGCTTATCTGACTACGGTAGGCAGAGTTCTCAAAGTTGGAGACATTGCTTATCAAGATACTAGTAAGTTTCCTAACGGTCCTTGGTGTAAGCCGGGTGACTATGTGTGTTATGGAAAACATTCCGGCCAAAAGTTTTTTTACAAGGGTGTTCGGATGCTTCTTTTGTTTGATGACCAGATTTCTATGGTTGTTCAAGACCCAAAAGAACTCGATCCGACATTTAATCTGTCAAACTAATGGCTAAGAACTTTTTAAATAAAACGGCATCTTTTGACAAACCTAAAAAGAAAAAGCCGGGAAGACATAAAAAAAAGCTGAATAAACGCAATAAACCTAAAAATTTCTTTGGGTAGCTATTGTGTATGTATAAGCTGTAATGTATTATATAAAACAGTTGCGTAATTCGTCAGTTTCGCAAATGACGTAAAAAAGGAGAAATAAATGTCCGAAGACAATGATTGGACTACGGTTGATACTTCTGGCACCGTAAAATCAGAAGAAGAAAAAGTTGAGTTTGAAATTGAAGGCGAAGAAGAACAGCAGCAAGAAGAAGTTGTAGCTGCCCAGCCCGAAGTTGAAACTAAACAAGAAGTTGTTCAAGAAGAACAGGATCAAAAACCTGAACAGGAAGAACAGCAGTCTGGAGCACAAAAGCGGATTCGTCAGCTTGTGCGTCAGAAAAAAGAACGTGAAGAAAAAATTGCTGAACTTGTTGCTCGACAGAAAGAACTAGAAGAGCAACTCAAAGCAAAACAACAGGAAGTTGAAACGTCTGTTGAAAAAAGCTTTGAATCGGCAGAGCAAAACGTAAGCAATCGAATTGAGATGGCTCGTGATGCTTATCGCCAAGCCCTTGAATCTGGCGACACAGATCGGATTGTAAAGGCACAGGAGCATTTGTCTGCAGCACAGAATGATGCAGCAATGCTTAAAATGAATAAGCAGCAGTTTGTTCAACAACGTCCTGCAGAAGTTCAACAACCTGAACAGTCTGCCCAGCCGCAACAATCGGCACAGTATGATCGCTTGGCGGTCGAATGGGCGGGACGGAATCCTTGGTTCGGTCAAGATTCAGTAATGACTACACTGGCTCTTGAAATTGATAATGAATTGAAAAGCGAAGGTTATGATCCTTCCGATGAAGACTTCTATCAAGAAATTGATATGCGTCTTCGCAATAAATTCCCCGAAAGATTCGGTGGACAAGAACAACAACGGCAGCAGGAAACGTCATCTCCTGCCCAAGTGGTTGCTGGAGCATCACGCACTTCGACAGCTTCAACTAGTAACAGCAAGAAAGTAAAACTTTCTAAGGAAGACATCCGACTTGCTGACAAATGGGGCATACCACTGGAACAATACGCCGCTGAAAAACTGAAAGTAGAACGAGCCGAAGGCGAGTATACTTCAGTTTATGGTAACTAAATAGCGTGGAGGTAACTTAAAATGGCACGTAATACAACAACATCACGTAACGCTGAATCTCGTGAACTCAACTCAAGGGAACAGGAATATGAATACAGGGAACCTTCTCTTCTTGATATTCCTGAAATGGTAACAAATCGTTTTTCTGATCAAGGCATGAAGCTTCGTTGGATACGTATTAGCCTGAAAGGTCAGGACGATTACAAAAATATCGGTAAGAAGTTCCAAGAAGGTTGGGAATTCGTAACTATCGATGAAGTCCCTGAGATGCAGCATTCGTCCATCGTGAAGGACAGCGGACGGTATGAAGGCACAGTCTGTCGTGGAGACCTAGCTTTGGCAAAGATGCCAGCAGCAAGGGCCGAAAGCCGTCAACGGCATTTTGAGAATGTAAGCCGGGAAATGGTTGATGCAGTTAATGCACAGCTTATGAACGCAAGCGATTCTCGTATGCCTATTCGTAACAACAGTAAGACCCAAGTAACAAAAGGTCGAACTCCTAAGTTTCAAGACTAATTGAAGCAAGGTCGGAATTTTGTTTTTGGTGTGCAATTTTAAAAAGGGAGAAATCAAATGACTGCAACTCTAGCGTTGTCTGGCTTCCGACCTTCTCGTAAACGTGGCGCAAACATGAACAACCAAGGTACAAACGAGTACCCGATTGCTAATGCTTACGCTGCTAACATTTTTACCGGCGATCTTGTCCGTATCAATGCAGGGAATGTGGAAGTTATCACTACTGTAACTGAAGTCGTACAGGGTGTATTTATGGGCTGTCGCTATGTTTCTGATGCCGATGGGCAACAGAAGTTTAGCAAATACTGGCCTTCTGGTACATCTGCAACTGAGCGTTATGCTCTTGTTGCCGACGATTCTCGTGCCGTGTTTGAAGTTCAAGCAGATGCTTCGGTAACTGCTGGCGATCTTCACGGTTCTCAAAACTTTGCTGTGACCCTTGGTACGGGTTCTACCTTTACTGGTATGTCCGGCCACGGTATTGCCGCAGCAACTCGTACAACTGGTATTGCAATGTGCCGTCCGCTTGACTCTGTTGATGAGCCGGGTAACGACGTTGACGTAGCTGCTGAGAATGCTTATCTTAAACTGAATGTTCAACTCATTCAGCATACGGATAACTTCCTGACTGCTGCCGTAACTGCACCTGCAACTATTACAGCATATCTGCTGGGTTAATTAGGGAGATTAAATAATGGCTATTAATCGTTCAAGTATTGCGAAAGAGCTTCTCCCCGGCCTTAATGCTGTATTCGGCATGGAGTACGGAGAAGTTTCTGACGAACACGCACCGCTTTTCGACACTGAAAATTCGGATCGTGCGTTTGAAGAAGAAGTGCTTTTCACTGGTTTCGGCACCGCACCTGTTAAGGGTGAAGGCGCAGCCGTTTCCTACGATGACGCACAAGAAAGCTACACTGCTCGTTACACCCACGAAACGGTCGCACTTGCATTTGCAGTGACCGAAGAAGCAATGGAAGATAATCTTTATGATACTTTCGCAAAGCTTCGTGCTCGTGGACTGGCCCGTGCAATGGCTAACACAAAGCAAGTTAAAGCTGCTGATGTTTTCAACAACGGCTTTAGCACGTCTTACCTTGGTGGTGACGGCGCAGCCATGTTCTCGGCTTCGCACCCGACCATTAGTGATGGTAACCAATCGAACCTTCTGACTGGTGATCTGTCGGAAGCTTCGCTGGAATCCGCACTGATTTCCATTTCCAAGGCAAAAGATGACCGTGGTATTCTGATTGGTCTGCAAGCTAAGTCGCTGCATATTCCGTCGGATCTGGCATTTACCGCTGATCAGATTCTGAACAGCACGATGTCTACCACCATTGGCGTTAACCCGACCACCGCTGGTAACGGTGCGACCAACGTCAATGACATTAACTCCATCCGCAATCAGGGTCTGGTTCCGGGCGGTTTCTTCGTAAACCGTCGCTTTACCGACACTGACGCTTGGTTCCTAAAGACTGATTGTCCGAATGGCACTAAGATGTTTGTACGTGCTGCGCTGCAAACCAAAATGGAACCGGACTTCGACACCGGTAACCTGCGGTTTAAGGCTCGTGAGCGTTACAGCTTCGGTTGGTCTGACTGGCGTGGCTTCTACGGCTCTGCTGGCGCATAAGGTTAGTTTACTAATCCTGATAAAAAACTTGGGAAGGGTCTTTGCATCCTTCCCATTTTTTTTGTATAATATACATAACGAACCACAACTAACTAATTAACAAATATAGGTGACGTAATGGCTACTAATATTAGGCAAGGTTTTGTCACGGGCAGCGGTGCTGTTTTAGACATTGCCACAAGCACTACAATTTCTGATACTAGAATTAAGGGAGTAACTTATTCTGGCGTTGGAACCTTTCTTATTACCGGAACATCAACAGACCCGTATGGAAATCTAAAAGGAAGTAATCTTAAATTTATTGGAACAACAGTAGTAGATGCTGGAGATATTTATGTTCCTGATTTTGGATTAAGAGTAAACGGACCAGTTAAAGTTTCTGCCCCATCGTCGGCATCGACTGTTGGTATTTTCTATGGCTAATTACACGTTTCTTGTCGATGACATTATCGGCGCAACCGAAAACGATGGTTCGGAATTTTTGGCTTATATGCCAAAGATTACCAACCGTGCAGAAGAAAGGCTTACCCGTGATCTGGATGATTACGGATTAGTTGCCTATACTTCTGCAGCTATTAGTGCAGGAAACAATATTCTTACTCTTCCTTCCGGAACTCGTATTCTTAAAAATATTAATATGGTAGCAAATGGCACTCGCATTAGTTTGCTGCAACGTACCGATGAATATATCAGGGACTACTGGCCTGTAAGCGCAAGCACAGGAACTCCTGAATATTATGGTCGTAGGGACAATACAACGGTATTGATTGCTCCTACACCTGTTTCTACATTTGACGGAGAAATCGCATATGTAGCAAGACCTACCACATTGACATCTACAACACAGACTAACTACTTTAGTGACTATTGTTATGATGCTTTGTTCAATGCCTGTATGGTAGAAGCACTGGTCTTTATGAAAGACTATAATGCAGTTCAGCTTTTTGAAGCTAGATATAAAACCGCAATCACAGAACTGCAAAACAGAGCACGGAGAACACGCCGTGACGACATGGAAGCACCGGCAAGTCCAGCAGGTGCAGATAATCCGATTATTCAAGGGAGCACATAATGGGCGTATTTACAATGGTAGGCGGTAAGCTTGTCGAAAAGACATTCAAAAAAACCGCCAAGAAAGCTGCTAAAAAAGCAGCACCGAAAAAGAAACCTGCTGTAGCAAAGGATGACAAAGTAACCAAACCAAAGCGTGGTCGTCCTACTAAAGCGCAACGGGCAGCTAGGACACGAGCACTTAAAAAGCAACAGGCTGCAGCAGCAGCAAAGGCTCAAGCACCAAAGCGTGTTCGGACTAAACGTCAAGACCTTAGTGGTTTGACAAAAGAGCAACGTACAGAGCGTAGAAATTTAATTGAAGCATCTAACATTGAAAATAAATTAAGCCGTAGAGGTATAGATAAATATGTTCTTCCATCTAAAGTTCTTACTCTTACTCCTGAAGGTGAAAAGCTTGCAAAGCAAGGAAAGTTTAAAGAACTTCTTACTAAACGAAGACGCTATACATATGAAAGAACAGACGCACCTTCAACATCTCCTGATAGATTAGCACAATTTGAAATTTTTCCACGTGGTAAAGCACGTAGGGAAGCAATGGCTAATGCTTTTAATAATATGGGTAAGCAAGAAAAAATTGAATTTATTAAAAAAGCCGAAGGTCCAAAACTTACTGCTACTCAAATTAATGAAATTGTTGGTCAAGGTGGTACTAAGTTTAAAGTTGTCCAACAATCAATTCGTAAAATTATGGAAAAGGCAAAGCGTGAAGGCTATCCTACAACTCTTAAAGGTCTTCGTGAAGCACAAAAGAAACGTGGTAAGGTAAAGCCACAGTCTCGCCAAAAAGTAACTGCAGAAGTAGAACGTCAAACTACCAAAGCTAAAAAAACTATTACGTCCAAAATTAATAGCAAGGCTGCAGTGGCTCGTAGTAAAATTGGAAAGGCAGTTCAAAAAGGAACCATGACTAAAACAATGGCTCAACGCTTGAACAATAAAATTGAAACCCGTAGAAAGAATAACATTGACAGGGCAATGAAAAATCTGGAAGCCGGTAAGGCTGCAGATGTAGAAGCCATTCTTAAAAAGTTTCCGTTTATGGGTTCGTCGCCTACAAAAATTGGAACAACTACAGCACCAGCACGTAAAGCTGGCGGTAAAGTTGTGCCTAAGAAAATGAAAGGATTTTCCAAGCTTCCTGAAAAGGTACAACGTAAAATGAATCCTAAAATGGCCGCTAAATATAAAGGTGGCGGTCGTATTAAATCACCCCGTGGTTGTGGTGCAGCACTTCGTGGATATGGAAAGGCGATGAAATAATGGCTAAGAAAAAATCTGGTAAAATGTCTAAACTTAAAAAGTATGGCAAAGCAGGACTTGCTTCTGCAACTGTACCACTTGAATATATGGGCATTGATTTTATGGGCGATATTGGTTTGACAGCCGCAGAACTTATTAAGGCTGGCGTTCCTTTGTTTGAAGAAGGTGGTCAAATTAAAAGTAAGCCTAAACGTAAAAAACTTACTAAACCTTTACCTTTAGGAAGAGCACCTAGACTTACATTAGAAGGTAAGTTTAAAGCTAAACCTTTAGGAAAAGCACCTAATTTAAAAGGAAAAATAAATAAAGATGCTATTAAACTTCTTAAAAAAGGTGGACAAGCAAAATCTAAATCACCACGTGGATGTGGTAAAGCTTTGCGTGGTTACGGCAAGGCCATGAAGAAAGGAAAATAAAATGGCAATAATTGATCAAATTATGGCAGCTTTGGGTAAAGGCGCAAAGGGAACAAAAGGTCTTGTAAAGATTCGTATGCCTAACGGAAAAATTCAATCTTTTTCTGACCCAGCCAAACTTAGAGCGGCAATTAAAGCAGGTGGTAAACCAGTAAGTCAAGCAGCAATGCAAATGCCAAGACGAATGACTCCTTCTGAACGAGCAGCAGTTAGTGATGTAGGCGGTGTTGCACAAACTATTGCTCGTGGTAAAAAACCTATTTCTCAAATTGCAAGGGAAGCTACAAAAACTGTACCACCGGCACGTGCAGCTAAAAAACCCGGCACTGCTGTAGCTGTACGTCCTTCTACTGCTCTAGTTCCTAAGCCTAAGCCAAAACCACCAGCTAAAAAACCCGGTACTGCTTTAGTTCCTGCAGGTACACGTGCTGTTACTACAACAAAACAGCAACGGGCTGCTGCTGCAGATAATATTACTGCAATGTTAAAAAATATGCAGAAGAAAAAACCCAAAGGTTCTGTTCCTTCTGGCGGTCGTCGTTCAACAGTTAAACCACCAGCAGGTAAGCCTACACGTAGAATAACTAACTTGGAAAAAGCTTTGGCCGCTGCCATTGCTGCTGGTACAATCGGTGCAGCAACTCAACTGGGTAATAGAAAACCAGCTAAAGCTGGACAGGACACTCCCACTAAACCTGTACCGCCGGTATCAACTCCAACTCCAAAACCAAAAGCACAGAAACGTAAACCAAGCGGTCCCGCTACTCGTGGCTCTCAAAAACGTGGAGCAACCAAACTTATCACGGCAGGTAAAAATACTGGTTTTGGTCCTAAAGGTAATATCTTTCCAAGTAATGCAGAAGAGCGTAAGGCACTTATGACTATGTATGGTGGCACTGGTTCTGCTGCTGCTAAAGCTGCCATTGCAGGTAAACAGGGTAACATTGCTAAGGGCCGGTCTTTGTATGAAGCGGCTAAAGCAAAGCGTCTTAAAAAGACTACCAAGAAAGCATATGGTGGTAAAATTACGTCAATGCAAAAACCTACAAAACGTAAAACTACTATGATGCCTACAAAAAAATCTGCTATGAAAGCTAAATCAAAAGGCAAGATGACAGATAAAAAACCTATGTCTCGTACTGAAATGCCCGGTGCAATGATGTATAAGAAAGGTGGTCTTGTTGCTCGTCAGGTTAAAGGTTGGGGAGCGGCTCGTCGTCCTAAAAAATAACAGGAGTCTACAATGCCATTGACCAAAGGACGTTCTGCTAAAACAATTAGCAAGAACATACGTAAGCTGAAGAAAGAAGGTAAGCCGCAACGTCAGGCGGTAGCTATCGCTCTTTCTTCGGCTGGTAAATCCAAAAAGAATCCTATGGCCAAAAGTCTGCAAGGCAAACAATTTGGTCCTAAGATTGTCAAACCTAAAAAGGGCAAAGGTTCTTATACTCGTAAGAATACAAGAACCTATGCCGCTGGTCAAAGCATTGGTAGTAAACCAAAGTCTACGGTAAACAAAGCTAATAACTATACTAAACCTGCTCTTCGTAAACGTCTTGTAGCCGAAGCTAAAGCAAGTAACAAGGGTGGTAGGCCGGGACAGTGGTCAGCCCGTAAAGCACAGATGGTTGCTAAAAAATATAAGCAGCTTGGTGGCGGGTATAAAAGCTAATGGAAAAACAAATTGTAGGAGCATTGATGGCATTGCTTATGGCACTTGCCGCATGGAACATGAAAACTGTAAATGATTTGCAACTTGAAATGCGGGAAGTTATGGTAGGACATGCCACTGCAAAAGACATCGAAGAACTCCGTCAAGATGTTTTGCGTTTACAATGGGTATTACATGACAAGGCTGTAGATAAATGAAATGAAACACGTTTTTCTCCTGTTCGTCTTTCTTGGCATAGGAGAAGACAAACGTCAGGTCAGTAAAGATATGTATTTTCGTGACTTGAATGATTGTGTTTGGTATGCACAAAAACTTCATAAACAGGGTAAGAATATCACAGCATATTGTTTGCCCAAGTTAGTAGACAAAGATATGGAGACTTATTAATGCTTGCCGAACTCGCCGCAGCTAATGCAGCTTTTTCCGTTTTAAAACAATGCGTTAGTAACGGAAAGGAACTAGTTTCTGCAGGAAACGCAATCGCAGAGTTTGTAGGGGCAAAAGAAACTTTACAACGTAAGGTTAATAAAAAAGGTGGTAGTTCTGATTTGGTCGAATTCATGGCCTTAGAAGAACTAAAAAATAAAGAAGAAGAGTTAAAAACTTTAATGATTTATGCTGGTCGTCCCGGTCTGTGGAGTGACTGGCAGAAGTTTCAGGCAAAGGCTCGTGTAGCACGGCGTGAAGCAGAAGAAGAGCGTAAAAGAAAAATTGCAAAAACTATAGAGTTGGTTATTGCTTTTATTGTTGTTCTTGGATTTGCTGGTGTTCTAGTTGGTGGTCTTCTTTTAATTCTTCATGCACAGGGCAGGTTGTAAACACTTTTATTTAATGATATAATAAGGATAACAAATGGCTAGAAAAGTACCTAAGAAACCTAAGACTGGATTGAAAAAAGAACAAAGGAGTTTACGGGATTGGACAAAACAAGACTGGAGAACCAAGAGTGGTAAGCCATCAACTCAAGGTCCAAAAGCAACCGGAGAGCGTTACCTACCAGCTAAAGCGATCAAAGCATTATCCGCAAAAGAATATGCGAAGACTACGGCAGCTAAAAGAAAAGGATCAAAGCAGGGAAAACAATTCGTTAAGCAGCCTAAGACTATCGCACGTAAGGTAAAAAGGTACAGGAGAACTAAGTAATGCCTACAAAAAGTAAATATCCGGGCGTAACTCGTTTACCATCAGGGGGAATTAAATATCGTGGTCAAACTTTTGCAGGGTTTAACAAACCTAAAAAATCGAATCGTCCAGAAAAAAAGGGAATGGTTCTCGCTAAGGACGGAGACACAATTAAACTTATTCACTTCGGAGCAAAGGGGTATGGTCACAACTATTCTCCTACGGCTCGTAAGTCCTTTAAATCACGCCATGCAAGAAATATCAGTAAGGGCAAGCTTAGTGCTGCTTATTGGGCCGATAAAGTATTATGGGCTGGACCGGGCAAATCTAAAAAGTCTCCACCAAAAAGTCAGAAACATAAAAAGTATGGTAAAGGATAAGTAATATGGCTGGTAGTATTATTAAAATGGCTGCAAAAGGTCTTGCTAAAAAATCTCTTCGGTCTAAGTCTAAAACAAAACAAGCTAAAGAAGGTATGGGTACTTCCAGCAAGTACCGTGTTGAATCTGCCACTCGTTCTAAAAGAGCATCGGGTGTAGCTGGACAACTTCGTTCTGATGAGCAAAAACTTAGAAATCT
>Ga0222718_10002927_pt1 | contig 14918 bp, 13 predicted proteins | sample C33_27DmetaG_FD_165045 | JGI IMG/M metagenome (GOLD analysis project Ga0222718, IMG submission 165045) | Estuarine water microbial communities from San Francisco Bay, California, United States - C33_27D | ecosystem: Environmental > Aquatic > Marine > Unclassified | place: USA: California... | reverse complement strand
TCTCATCAGAAATGCTTTGTATAGAATAAAATACACATAACAAAGACCAAAAGGCAATACAGAAATAACAATTCCTTACAGACCTTTCGCTGCTAAATGTTGGTTTAAGTTTCATTAATCTTTTCTTTGATCGTCTCTGTCTGCCTTTGCTAATTTGTCTATATCTATTAAGTTAGGAACACCTAATAAAGTTTTAAGTAATACATCTTGTCTAATATTTTGATTATCTAAAGCTCTGACTCTATCAATCAAAGCTACAATAATACCATACTGACTATCGAGTTTTGTGGATACTCGTTCTTCCATAGTGTCTAAACTTGTCTGAACTTTATCGTCTAAAGTTTCAAGCTTCGTTTCCATACCGTCAATGATTCTATTAATAAGCTTCCAAATAAACAAACCTAACCCTAAAGCTGCTGCAATGGGGAAGCCTACTTCATTTACAAGGCTTACGAAATCGTTCATTTGTCTGGGCTGTTAGAAGCTCCGAAGTAAAATGATATGACTGCACTTGCTAAACCACCAAGATAACCAAGCACTAAGTTAATAAGTGCTTCAGAGTTTTGCTCGGGTGGTTGTAATGTAACTAAGAATATATATCCCATAAATCCACCAACCACAGCTATACCCATAATACGTGCAGTCCAGTCTTTACTAAACTTATTACGAGCATCTTGTCCATCAGCCACTTCTAGTTTAAACACATCCACATCAAGCTCTTTCATCTGAACTGCAAAAGCATTCTCAGCTTTTTTAAGTTCTAACATTTGTTCCGGTGTAGCTTCAGCCACAGCTTTTTCTATGGACTTAGGATTATTAGGACAGCCTAGTACATCTGCTATCATATTTGCAGCCATGCCACCCATTGGTCCACCCAATGCAGTGCCTAGTGTTGGTGCTACTGCACCTACTATATTTTTTAATAGTCCTTTCATCTTAGTCTCCTAGTGTTATTGTTGATTCAAGTAAATCGTTTACAGATTCTATTAAGTATTCGGGTATATCAGCACCTAGTATATTATCTTCACTGTATGCAATCATATAAGACTCAAGTAAGTCTTCATATAAAGGTCTGAAATCTTCTCTTGTTACCCAAGCTTCGTTACATTTTGTACGAGCTTTACAGTCTATTCTGTATGCTACATCTAATTGTTTCTCTGTATAGAGTAGCATTAGATTTGGTCAAGAACAACTTGTTGTAGCTCAATACTACGTCTACCTACTTGAGTAAACCAACGACTGTCTTGCATTTGAACTGACATTTCTTTCCAGTTGTGTTCTCTACAAGCTTTTAACATGTTACGAAACTTTGAAAGTCTTGTACCACCTAAGTTAAAACACATGTTGACTAACACGTGCTGTACCTTTTCAGGTAGCTTATAAAAAGCTTCCTTGTCTCCAAACACATGTATAGCTTCTGCATAATGCTTATCAAAGTCTATCGTGTAGTATCTATCTACAACTGCTTGTGGTACAGGTGTACCGACTTCCCAATCATATTCAGGGTCATTGGGTTGACATAGATGACCAACTCCTAGAGTCTTATAGCCTAAACTATCCATATAAATCTCTAGGACTTCGCCTTCGTGTCGTTTAATTTCTGCTTTACATTGTTCTATATTCATACTACTTTTCCTTCCTACTTAATAGGGAACTCTTTTAATAAAATTTCTGATCCAACTGGACCATCTAACACTCCATATCTATATGTTGGTTGACTTACAATATCATAACCCTGTTTAACCAAAACATCTCTAATACTTTCAGGCATCTTACCTACACCTTTTGTATTTTTATCAAACAACATTTTTTGAAATCTTTCTAACTCACTAGCTTCTTTGTTAAATTTTCTTTGTGCTCTTTTAGACTCTGCAGTTTTTGCTAGTTCTTTTTTATTAGCTATGGCTTTATCAAATACCTTGTTTAAAGACTTAGGAGGTTTTGTAAAGTTTAAAACTTTTCCTTTTTTTGAAACAATATTTTTAACAGATGAAACACTTGCTGTATCTAAATCATAACCCTGTTTACCGGGAGCTTTAGTATACTGAGCATGTCCACCTTTATCTCTTGAAGCAAAAACCCCAGCTTGTAAGTTTGGATTTTTATAACCAGTTTCTTTATAGTATCTATCAAATGCGTTAGTAACTTTTTTTAAATTAGAAGAGCCACCATGTGTAACTTGTTTAGGATATTTTGCTTTTGTAACAGCTTGAGATAGTCCTTCTTCTACTACTTCAGATGCTACTTTAGCAGCTCTTACACCTACTAAGCCTAATACATCAGGGGCTATAAAAACATTTCTAAGTCCTTCATCTTCAGGACCTTCAGGATATTTTTCTGTTCCGGGTATGTAAAAATCTTCTTGTTTTGTTTTTACACTTGGTCTACCGAATTCATCTGTTCCTGATGCAAAACCTAGACGATTCATTTGATCTTTAATAGGTCCACCTTCGTTAGCAAAAAGTCTATCTTCTTCGTCTCGTAAAACAACTCCAGCTACTTCATTATAAGTAGCATTAACACCTCTCATTTTAACTTCATCAGGTTCAGGATGTACATTATCTACGTTATATACTAAACCACCTGATGCAAACTCTAAAACTTTACTTTTCTTTTTATCATCTTTATCACTTCCTCTTGCCCAAGACCTTAAATCTCTTTTAGTTCCTTCACCAAGAATTAAATCATAGGCTGCATATCCCGGCATGTTTGTTACACCAATTTCAGTTAATCCTTTTCGATACAGGACTGCATCAATTAAATCTTGAGGTAAAGGACCTGCAAATGTTTTTAATAAAGAAGTGGTTCCTCCTACATTTCTTTCTGATTCACTGCCATATCTAGCTGCATAATCAAAAGGACCGTAACCTCCCCATCTTCTAACAGCTTCTCCTAATAATTCTGTTTCATCTTTTTTTAATCCAGTTTCATAGTCTCTTAAATTTTCTCCATTACTTCTAATTGTATTACCAACATGAGCAACAGCAGTCATAAGAGCTACTGTACCTATTATTTTAGGAGTAGCTTGAACTGGGTTGTTTACTAATTCATTTGAAAATCTTTTTAAGATTGTATTGTTAAAGACGGTTGGATATCCAGCAAACTGTACTAACAACTGAGCAGCAGGAGTAGAGAACCATAAAGGTCTATTAGCTTCTGCAGTGCTTGGATTTAAAATAATTTCTTTGGTAAACCTATTAGCTCCAGAAGTGTAAGAATATTTATAAAAATGATCATTACCAAAACCTTTTTGACCTTCTTGTTTAATTAAATTTCCAGAGTTATCTAAACCTTTTGAAAGATTTTCATTAAATTTACCAGTATCATCAAGTGAACTTTTGTACCATTGAATAGCATCAAATTCATCTATACCTAAATCATTTAATTGTTTTATATAATATTTCGTAGACGATGTTCTTCCTTGACCAGTAAGCATAATAGGTTTTAAACCTTTTTGATGTTCATACAACGCTTTAGCTCTTTGTCTAATTAATCTTTTACCAGTTGTATACGAAGCTAACTGAACAGCTTTAGTCCATTGTGTTAATAAATTAACTTTAAAAAATCCTTGTTGAGCAAGTTTAGCTGCATTACTATGTAAACCTTCTCCAGCTAATCCTTCAAGTCTTTCTTGTACTGATTGTTCAAGAGCTAAACCTGTTTCATATAACTCACCCCACATATCATCATCAATATCTTTTATACCTTTAACTCGTTGCCTTAAAACTCCTCTTTGAAATCCTTTAACAGTTCTATCTATAATACTATTACCTTCTTTAACTAATGCTGTTCCTATATCTTTTAACACCATAGGGGCATCTGCTGTACCTGCACGACTTAAAAGTAAGAAAGGCTCAGTAATACTTGATAAAGTAGCAAAAGGAAGATGAGCCATTTGCTGAGAAAGTTTTAATACATCAGCAGCACCTCGCATAAAACCGTTTGTTTTAAATATAGAATCAGAATCTGTTTCAATTCCAGTAACTCTTTTATGCATTGTTCTTAAATTTACAATAACTTTATCAGCATCTTCTTTAGTCATTCCAGCTTTTTTTTCAAGTTCTTTACGAATAGGTAATAGCGTATTATTATAAAAATCTGCTATATTACGACCAAAATAATTTGATCGTTCAATAGCTCTAGCAGCATTTGTAAAATATTCTTCTAAAATAACTTGAGTATCATTTTCTAAAACATAAGCAATTTTATTATCATCAAGATTAGTAAATCTTCTAGCCTGTAAATATCCTGATGAATCTCCGACAACCTTAGATTTTGTCATTACTTTAATTTCAAAAGGTGTCCATCTATTTTCTAACATATTTGTAACAATTTTACTTGCTTTTAATTCTTTTGCTAGTGCTTCTATTTCAGAATCAGTACCTTCTCCACCTAATTCTCTTTTAGCAGTTTCTAAAAAGTTTTCACCAAAAATATCTTCATCAATACCGACTGAATCTTCTTTAATTCCTCTTACAATAGCTCCGTCTGTAGTTTTAATTTCTATTTCAGCAATGTCATTAATTGGATTAGCGTGTCCTGACTCAATTAAATCTTTCTCAAATCTTCCTCTGTTTTCTTCTAATTTTTTATAATTAAATAATCTTGGAAAAAAACCACCTTTATTTCTAGTTCCGGGTTTTAATAATCCTGCTTGATTTAAATCATCAAAAGTTTCATCTAGCTTACTACGAATACCAAATTTACCATTATAATCTTTTCCTGAAAAAGCAACTGCTAAATCTTCAGTAACTTCAACACCTTTATACGATTTACCAATTAAATTTTTAATCCAAAATTTTCCTTCTCTTTCTGCTTCTTGCTTGGTTGCAACTACTAGTTTATCTCTTAATAAAAAATTTAAAGCATCAGATTGATCTGTAGCAATTTTTGCTCTAAAACCTACACGATCTAAAACATTAAAAGCTCTAGCTAATGTATATAAATACTCACCAGTTCTTTGACCTACAGCTAAACCATAAGATTGTCGTTTGACTCCTTTTTTACCTTGACTTGTCATTGTTACATCGTAATCATATCTAAACTTTTCAAGTAAGTCTTGTAACAATGGAGATTCTTTAGCATATTCTAAAAATTGAGTAGTTGGCTTACCAATTGTATTTGCTAAAATTTTATTTAAAGTGTTTTTACTTTTATAAATAGCAGGTTCGATAGCTTTTTTAACTTCGTTTAATTTAGAAGGACCAAAATCCATACTAAGTTGTTGTTGTACTGGTTCTTGAACAGCTATATCAGCTTTATAATTTTCAATGCTTTCTTTTCTAGTAGTATTTCTTCCTACATTTGCAATCTCACCCTCATTGCTAAATTTAAATTCAAGTTGTTGAAAAGGTTCTGGCATTTCAGGACCTACAAAATCATCCATAGGACTAACGTGTTCTGTACCAGCTTGTTTAATTCTACTATATCTAGTAGCTCCACCTATTAAACCATTAAATCCAGCACCAAGTAATGTTGAAGTTTTTAAGTTTGAGTATTCAATATCATCTTGTAGTCCTAAATCTATATCAATATCTTGTAGTGCATAATTATGAAATCCACCCCAAGCTGCCCCTTCTGCAGCACCGTAAAGCACTCCTTGCTTTAAAGCTTTTTTATTTAATTCAGCTTGGGTATATTTTTTAAGTCCAACTCCTAAAGCTTTACCTAAACCTAAACGACCTGCAAATGTAGCACCTCCTGTTGGAATTGCAAACAAAGCAGATACAAGATTTAAAGGGTCTCCAAGAACATCAATAGCAATATCTTTTACCATACCAAAACGTTCTTTAAAACCTTTTAGTTCAGCATTATCAAATTGTTCTTTTAAATAAATATAATCTTGATTTTGCTCATCTGTCCATTGATTAACTTCTTTAGCTCGAACTATTGCAGAACTTAAACTATAATCAGCATCCCTAAGATACTCAAATATGTTTTCATTTCTACCTATACTTTCTAAAAATCTAGCAGCTCTCGTAGCAAACTCTTCATCATTTTTAAGATCAGCTAAACTTTTTTTAGGTTGTATAAATCCAGAGTCAGGAAGAACATCTGGTACATCAGGCACAATAGGGTTGTAACCTTCGTAAGTTTTATAGTTTTGTAAGGGCTTAGTATTTATTTCTTGAACAGGAGGACTAATTTCAAAATTTTCTTCTTGTTCTTTTTCTTGCTCAAGTAAATTTAAATACTTCTGTAAGTTATCTGACATTTAAAACCTTTAAAAATTAATTGTTATTTCTTAAACGGGTTAGGAAAAAGTTGAAAGTCAGTTGGAATTCTTTCAAGAATTTCTTTTCGACCAGCTACGTCTGTTCTTTCAAGTTTACTTAAAGCTTCTCTAGAAAGTCTTTCTAAATATTCTTCTTGAGTTAAACCTAATGGATTTTGTATTTGTGTAAACAATTTATTTAACATTACCTCTCTTGCTGTTTCATTTTTAAGGTTTGTTTTTAAAATATGTTCTACATGCATATCGTAGTTTTTAACTTTTAAATCTTTAGAAAACTGACGATACTCTTTAGTAACTGTAAAATTATTATTATTAATTGTTGGTCGTTTAATTCCTTCACCAAGAATTAAAGGAATTGATCCACTATATCGGTCATAAAGAACACTAGGAACTCCAACTGTTCTATAACCATAACCAGCAAACAAACCTTTTCGATCATAACTTCCTTCAGTAAGAGCCATACTTACACCAAGTTTCATTCTAAATCCTTCTTCATCAAGATTTGATTTAAATTCACTATAAGTTAATTCACCAGTTTTAGCACCTTCTAGTCCTAAATACACATTTTTTGCAAACATCTCATCTTCTTTAAGTTTGTAATTAATTGCAGTTGCATCCATTAAAAACTTTTGATATTCTGCTGGCTGATCTTTTTTAATGTCGTCAATTATTTCTTCAAAATTTTTAGCTGAAACCATATTAACTGGGTTATCTTTAGTGCTATAATTTTTACTTTCAAAATCTAAAGACATTTGAGGTAAATAAGTAGTATCAAGTCTTTCTCTAGCTTTTTGACCGTCTGTAGTTTGTGTTCTTTCGGAGTACACTACATCAGAAATATTTTTAGTCATCATAGCTGTGTCAACAACAGTATTAGCAATACCATTAATATTTAAAGAACTCATTACTTCTTCAATTTTAGGACCTAATAAATCTTGTTCTGTAATAGCTTTAAAAGGATTTACCCCTCCTTCTTCTGCTTCCCTTAAACCAAATCTAGAAAGAACTTCTTTTACACCACCAACAAGATTACCTTTTCTTCTATATTCTTCAAGTTTATTACTGTAATATCTTTTCTCTTCAACAGTTAATTTATGACTAGTTAAACCTTGTGCTCTTTTAAACAAGTCAATTCTATCTAAATCTTTATCGGAGGGATTAACTTTAAATAAATTTTGCAATTCATTTTCAAATTTCATATACCGATTATCAGTTAAATATTCTTTAGCAAAATTTCTAGCACCAACTTCAAATTGATTATCATAAGTAGAAGATTGTTTAAAGTCATTAAAATCTCTAAAACCTAATGATTCAGCAAGTCCAGTTTGTTTGAATTTAGCATCAACAACATTTCTTATACGTTGTTTAAATAAACCATAATTTTCAGTTTTATAAAAAGATTCAGACCTTTCTTCAGTGGTAGCATCTGGCATATAATTAGCTGGTATAGACTCTACAATATAAGATAAGTCTCTCATTTCTTTTGCTTGATTTTCATTGTTAGCAATATCAAAAGTTTTTCTTGCTTCTAGTTCTTTAGCTCTACGGTTATATGCTCCTTTAAAAATTGTTTGAGCACCTAACATTACAGCTAAAGCTTTTTGAATATTATCGTTTTTTTTAGCAGCTTTTGCTGCAGCTTTTTCTTTTTTTTCTTTTTTTTCTAATAAAGAACTACCAAGACTTTCAAGACTCATTCCTCCATACATATCATCAGCCATTGTTTACTCCTTGTTTTGTTAATAAGCTTGAGCTTGGTTTAGGTTTTTGTAAAATGCTTTGTCTAAGTTTACTTGTATCTAATGTTTCAATTTGTTTTTTAACATCAGGTCCAACTGAAGAAGGACTTAATTTATTAATTCGTGCACCCTTCATTGTACCTTGAGGTAAACTAATACTAGGTTGTTCTTGTAAATTTTTTAAATCTTTAGGGTTTATATTTTCTTCTTCTATTGGAGAATCATCATCGTCTTTATTTAACACAGGATCAATTCCTGCTTTTTCTGCTAAAGCTAATAACATATAAGATGTAGGCTCAACCAAACTAATCATTAAGTCAGGATTAAATTTACCTTTAGTAAATCCAGTCATTAATAACATATTTGTTATATCCATGACAGGTGTACCTTCTTTCATTAAGTTTAAAACTGTTTGTAAAGTTTCTTCTTCTAATAAGTTTAAAAATATTTTTTCAGTAGCTTGTTTTTGAGAAGTAATTTCAGGAGCTTGTTCCCAAGGATAGGGAGCATCAGGACTATTTGTTAAAGACTGTCCCGGTATAGAACCCTCAAACAAATGTTCTTGAGCATCTGGATGTATTGAATTATCTTTAATCATTAATCATCTCCTCCACCTATATATGATAATTGAGCACCATAAGTTTGTATTTGAGGTGCTAATTTTAATGCTTCATCTTCACTAGGTGTTAATATATTTAATGCACTTTTTAAAAAAGTTTGAGCTGGTGTTTGTGATGTTGTAAATGAATCATAGTTTACAAAACTTACAGGGTCAAGTATTCTTGTGTTTGTTAAGTTTAATAATTCAGAAGCATATGACGAAGCTTGTTGAGAATTATAATCATCTAGTTGTTCTTTAGCTGCAATTGCTGCATCTTCTTGAGCTTGTAATGTTTGTCCAAAAGTAGAAACAGCTTGAGACTTTCTAAAAACACTTTGCTCTTCACTACCTTTCCAAGCTGCTTTAATTCCAGTATCTTTATCTTTTAAACCTTCTAAAAATCTTTTACGATCTTTGTCTGTTTGAGAAGCTGCTACGTCTACAACAGCATCTGTATCAGTAACTTTTTCTGTATCAAACAAAGTATCACCAGCAGTTAGTTGATCATATTCAGTTTCAGCAGAAGGTGTAATAAAACCTCCAGTTGTATTACTTACCCAGTCTCTAAAAGTACTACCAGCAGTACCACTTTTACTTACAGAATTCATACCCCATTCTATAGCATCAGTTACTTTATTAAATACTTTACCTACACCACTTTTAATTCCAGAAACAGCATAGTTTATACCTTCAAAAATTTTACCCACAAAAGGTGTATCTTTAAGGAAATTAAATATTTGTCCTCCTATACCCGGAAGTATAAAAGATAATGCAAGGCTTCCAATAGGACCTAACTTACCAAAAGCTTTAGCTATTTTACCTAAACCTTTTTTAAGTTTACGACCTACCTTACGAATACCTCGTGCAATTTTTTTACCTATTTTTCTTAATTTACCCATAATATTTCCTAGTCTAACCAACCACCAACTAATTTAGTAATTGCATCAATGTTTGAACTCCAACTACTTGAAGTTGCTGTACCTGATTCATTACCTAAAGCAGCAATCATCAAAGAAGCTTTTCTTTGTTGATCATTGTCCCATCTTTTAAAAGTGTAATCAGCTTCATCACGAAGCTCTTGCCATAAAAAGTTTTGTGCAGCAGTTGATAATCCAAAAGCATTCTGTGCATTTTGTTGATTAACTGCATTAATAGCTGCAGTATCAGCAGTGTTTGCATTTCGTCTCCATGCAACGTTTGATTGTGCAATAGCTGTAGCATTTGTTACATTAAACTGCTCTCTTCTTGCTTCAGCTTCTGCATTAAATTGATCTATTTGTGTAGCCATTTGTGCATCTAACTTAGCAGCTTCAAACTCATTTGCAACTCTTCGAGCTTCTGCAGCATTAATCTGTGTAGTATTAAACTGCTTCATAGCATTATTTTGTTGTGCATTAAACTGATCTGTTTGAGCTTTAATGCTTGTCATAAATTGATTGACTTGATTTTCACTTGTAGCATTAAATTGTAGTGCAGCATTTGATGCAGCTTGGTTGCTCAAAAGTCTTTGTTGTATTTGTTGAGATTTTAAAACATTGGCTTGTTGCTGGTTGTTTAAGTTTTGTAAATCCATTGACAAGAAAGCTTGAGCATTTTGAATTGCAAACTTTGTATTTTGATCAGCTTCTGCTAAGTTTCTTTGCGACATTAGCACAGCATCTTGCATAACTCCTTGCTGTTCCATTGTAGCATTTTGTAAACTAGCTGTTTGTAAAAACTTACTGTTGTTTATAGCTCTTTGTTGATCAGCACTAAACTGAGCCATGTCCATTTGAAATACATTTTGAGCATTAAATAAAGCAGTTTGTTGAAACATTTCTGCATCTTTTAATGCAGCAGTAGCTTCAATAGCTTTTTGCTGTCCTACGCTTTGTTGAATTGCTTGAGCATTAGACTGAGCTATGGGTAATGCAGATGTTATAATTGCATTTAATAAAGCATCTCTACCTACAGTAGATGCTGACATACCACGTTGAGCTAACATAGCTTCAACACTGGCTACAGCCGGAGCAGCCCATGCAGGAATTTTACCTTCTTCAATACCATTTAGTAATGTATCTATTTGAGTAGATACTAAAGCTTCTTCTGGTAATCCTTCAACAATTCCTCGTTGTTCTTCTGTAAAATCTGTAAGTCTAGCTTCAAGAGCTTCAGGGTCATTACCAAGTTCTATAAGGTCTTCTTCACTTACTCCAGCATTACGTAATTGTTTTTTAGCTCTTGTGATTTTAGCAAGAGATGTACCAGCTACTTTAGCAGCAGTAGCTTTAGCTTCAGGACTTATAGTTCCAACAATTCTTTCTTGTAAAGCACCGGGAATTATTTCAACTTTAGCAGCATCAATAGTAGGAGTAGCCTGAACACCAGCAGCTTTAGCCAGTGTGTCTGCTATTTCTGGGGAAACACTTCCACTTGCTGCTTCAACAACAGCAGTTTCAGGAACTTTAGCTACATCTTTTGCAGCAATAGTAGAAATTTCAAAAGGTTTAGGTTGCTCAGCTTCAGAAACTTCTTTAATCGTAGCAACTTGTTCAGGAGATACAGCACCAACAGTAGCAGCTTTAGCTTCTCTTGTAGCTTTCATTTGTAAATCTTTAGCTTGTTCAGGAGTTATTTCTGTACCTTCTCGACTAATAGATTCTGGAGTAGGAATGGTTGGTATGCTGTCAGGTAAAATACCTTGAGCTATTTGTTGAGCTTGTTCAGCAGTTTGTTCTACACGTTGTTCTCTATTCTCTTGAAATGTGGGGGTAGGTGCAGGAGTTGGAGCAGGTGTAGGTGCTCCGGGAATATTATCATAGTAAAAGTCACCACCCGGAGGTCCATAACCACCTCTATCTAAATCACCTCTAAAAGCTTTTTGAGCAGCTTCCTGCCCTATTCTGGTAGTAGTTTCTCTATCAGGCAGAACAAAATCTTCTGCAATTAAATCAGGTCTTGTAACTGGAGCTGGAGTAGGAGCAGGTGTAGGTGCAGGTGTAGGTGTTGGAGTTCTATTAACTTGATCAAACTCATCTTGACCTCTATTGTTTTCTCTATTCTGTCTTATAGCTTCAGCACGAGCATTTCTTTCTTCTACTTCATCACCTTCACGGTATCCAACTCTACCACCTTTAGTATAGTCTTGTCTAGAACCTTTACTGTATCTTTTTCTATCTTTTCTTTTTGACATTCTTATTTCCTATATACCTATTTTACTTAACTTCAAACAATTTGTCAAGCTTTTCACCGATTTTATCTATCCTATCCATAAGGACTGACATATCATCTTTTAGCTCTATTTTAGTGACATACTCTTTTGCAACCTCTTCACGGGTCTTGTTCAGCAATATATCTTGTCTTCTAAGCTCTCCAGAGTTCTGCCTAATCTGAAACCAGATAGGGGCTAAGACTAAAGTTATAAAGATGTTCCAAATAATATATGCTGATAGTTCCATGTTATGCTACTAAAGTTTTAGAAATAGATGTTGGATTAATTTGACCTGCAATGTTTGCATCAAGGTTATCTTTTAAAGATTGCACCTCTTCTTCACCCATAGCAGTTTCTACCCAACCTTGAACTTCTGCTGCTGTCACGCTATCGAAGTCTACAAAGCCTGATAGGTCTGACGTGTCTAACACTTGCGTACCATAAACAGATGCTGTGTAGGGATTGCCTTCTGCATCTACCTCAGTATCAGTAGCGTTCAAACGCCAGTGTACGTTATAAATCACATTGCTGTGTCCTTCTTCTGTTGGATATACGTCTACTGTGTTTACATCCCATTCATAAGATATGCTCATTTTATTATTCTCCTTTAAGTAGTGCTACTTCGGCTTGTAGCTGTTCGATTAAGACTTGTTGTTCTTGGATGGCTTTGACAGCAACAGCCAAAACTCCAGAAGTATTAATTGCTTTGTGACCATGGTCTGGGTTTTCTTCATCATAATCATCGCCACTTACTTCGTTTGGTAAAATAGTTTCAAGTTCTTGGGCTATAAAACCATTTACTTGTTGTTGTTTGCCTTTTTCTTTCCAATCAAACTTTCTTGGTTGTAACTGCATAATTTTAGTCAAACCATCAGTCGTATCAACAATGTTTTCTTTTAACCCTACATCAGAAGTATCTACAAAATCTCCAACAACAGTAGCAGCACTATAATCAAGCCTCATTTGAGTACTACCAGTGTCATTTACAAAAATCCAATCTCCATTTGCACTTCCAAAGTTTCCTGTCCCTGCTGTTCGCATAGACCAAAGTTTGCCACCGCCTTCAGTAGACCCATAAAAAAAGTAATTTATACCGCTAGTTGTAGTGTAAATTGGTACTGCATTACCAGCACTTTTAATGGTGAATAGTCCATCTGAATCTGTAGTATTTATTGAGACACCACCAGTACTATTAATCCTCATGCGTTCTGTGTTGCCTGTCTTAAACGCCATTTGGTAGTTAGCGTTAATGTGCGACAAGCCTGCTCCATCTCCGCCTTGCATTTCAATATACTGGTCTGTGTTAGACAGTCTTGTTGCTCGCAAGCCCACACCATTATCATGCGAATCAACTTTTACACTAGGCGAAGTCGTACCAATACCCACCTTGCCTGATGCGTCTATACGCATGGACTCGCTGAATGTTAAAGCACCTCCAGCAGTACCTGAAGCTGCATGAAACCATCTATGAGTTCCTGCTTCTTGGCTGTAGTTTGTTGCTGCAGCAGAATCTATATAAGTATTTGTTGCTCCACCGCCATAATACCAATTCAAACCTAAATTAATGGAATTAGTACCATCTACTCTTCCTATGATTCCACCAACCCCAATGCCTGTTCCAATCTGTAAGCCTTTATATATTGAGGAACTCCAAGAACTAGGAGTAACTCCAATTCCAACATTTTCACTACTATCAATAGTTATAGCTGTTGCGTTTGAGTTATCTACGATTCCCGGAGTACTCGAAAGTTCTATAGGTATTGTTGTGTTTGCCATGTTATACCTCTGAGTTGTCTAAGTGTTCTTGATAGGCTGTTCTAATTTCATCAGTCCAAACTGCATTGCAGATTGCTTGGACTTCTGTTGATTGACCAGTGATATCATCTAAGCAATTTACAACGTGTCTGTGAAAAGACCTGCTCAGCTCTACACCATCTTCACTGATGACTGTAGCTGTTCGCACCTGCACAGCTTTGTAGTCTCCTACAATTTCTATTTTATCTTCTATTATTTCTTTTGTTATCATTTTATTTTCTCCTGTCTGTGCCTAGAATCCACTAGGCGTATGGTTAAATTGTTATGCTGTATGGTAAAAACCTTGTACCATCATATATACTGTTCCTGTTTGATAAGTTGCAGTGTTTAATGAACTTATTGTCGTTGGGTAAAAAAATGTGCTTCCTTGTTCTATAAATCCAGTTGCAACATCTGAAGAAAATGCTGTAGTATGGGTAAAGGTTACGTGACCATAATAAGAACCAGCTTGAGTAAAAGGTAATCCAGTAATTTTAGCTCCCCCTGTTCCTGTATTTGTAATATTTCTAGCTCCAGTATAACCTACAAACCTTACAAGGTTTCCTATTTTTGTATATTTAATAGTAAATGTATTACCTTGAGTTATTGTAGGAGCTGTTGTTATAGCACTCATTGTAAGAGTTGCTGTACCTTCTTCATAGTCATCTAGTGCGTTAGCTGCTGCTGTGTCTCCGTTGAAGGTTATACCGCCTGATGGAAGAATCCTCATGCGTTCAGAACCATTAACTGACATTTGTATAATGCTTGTAGTTCCGGGTGCATCTAAAACAAGATTACCACCATTGCCTATAGAAGATAATTTTAAATCGCTTAATACTCCTGATGCTTTTATAACTGGAGTATAAGCAGTTGATGTATCAACCAATACACCACTATTTGTTCCTTGAACATGTAAAGGTGCTGAAGGACTACTCGTTCCAATTCCCACACGATTATTTGTAGAATCTATATAAAGTGTATCAGTATCAAAATAAAAATCACCTGCTGCAATCTTTGCAGGTGTTACAGTATTCGCAGCCGGTTCATTAATCGTTGTCTGCGTATGTGTAATAGCTTCTACAGCTACACCTGTTGCAGGGGCTGTAGAGAATGTTAATGTAGTTCCAGAGATACTATAGTTAGCTTTGCTCTGATAAACTCCATCGAAGTATACTTGGACATTGTTCTCACTTACAGGAGCTACAGATAGTGTTAAAGTTACATCACTGTTGTCACCTGTCATAGTGTCAACAATCATATTAGAACCACTAATGTTGCTTCGTGCATGGTAGACTGTAACGACTCTAGTGTTAGCCGGAGCTGTAGAGAAGGTTAAAGTTGTACCTGAAACACTGTAAG